>Ga0206852_1004_pt1 | contig 144704 bp, 137 predicted proteins | sample Alteio_BWOrgCont_14_FD_152849 | JGI IMG/M metagenome (GOLD analysis project Ga0206852, IMG submission 152849) | Enriched cells from forest soil in Barre Woods Harvard Forest LTER site, Petersham, Massachusetts, United States -... | ecosystem: Environmental > Terrestrial > Soil > Temperate forest... | reverse complement strand
GCAAGCCACATTTCCCTCAAAGCCTTCCTCTTGAATATATTAAATAATAACAAATAGTTATGTTTTTTTTTTGCCTAATTGGGTGACTAATTTATGGCACAAAATATGCATTTAGACATTTCGTGCCATATTTTTCACTGACAACTTAGGGCGCAAGATTTACATTTGAGCATTCTGTGCCATCTAGGAAAATGTAAGTAAGTTCCCACTTACTCAGTCCAACAAGATATCAGTAAGTTGACAGTTTTCGTACGTCCCCTTGGGTTTCAAAATAGCACGATGATCATTGAACGTTGCCTTTATGAGGTAGATCAAAGGGGCAGAAAAAAATAAGAGATAGGGGGCGTCAGCTGGCCCAGTGCTTAATTATTCGTAGTATACCGGCAATTACTGCAATAATTGGTCCAATAATAGATGTGCAAAGCTTCAAGCGCTCATTATGCTGACTTTTTAAATAATTTTTATATTTTTCGGAATAAATTATGCTTTGATCTTCGGCTACTTGTTTAGCGCGTGTCTTGAAATTTTCAATGTCCGTTTGAAGATTATTATATTCTTTAAACATACCGCCCAGATTGTAATTTTGTATGATACGGCTATAGTACCCCAGAGCTGACTCGGTTCCATCTTCGATAAGAGCCTGCAATTCTTTAGGAGTAATCTTTAATTTTTTTGTAGATTGCTTGAGTGATGCTTCATTATAAATTTGGAGTGCAATGTCTTTGATGTCGCTTAGAAAGAAGTCAAATAACTCATGTAAACAGAGGTTCGTTTGAAGCGCAGTCTGTCTACTTTTTATCTTTTGAGTCTATCGTAGTGTTGGTTCATGTTAATGAAATCTTTTAAGTTAAGGTTCATGATTTTTTAGTCTCGCTTGTTATTAATAAAACTTTACTTAGGCCCAAGGTGTTAGGTACAAATCATATTAAGAGAGGCCCGATATTAGCTCTAAGCCAGGTCATCCAATAGGTCATGATGCTAAAGTTAACCTATGGGCATCCAGGATCCGAGGCGGTTTGTAAAGTATCCAAACTTAATATTGGGGTGTATTCGTTTGCCCTCGTGTGTAACCCCAACTGCAATCTCAGCGCCAATAAAGCATTTTGTATTTTTGGCGCAAAGAAACGCTATAATCATTTCCGTAATGTTTGCCAAGTTTTCAACTGTAGTGCTCATAAAATCAGATAGCCAAGTTTCTTCAAGGAAGACATTGCGTTTTGGCCTGTCCATTTTAATAGAGGGAGGAGCCATATCTCCTTTCTTGGTGATATTGAAGTTATTGACTTTAACTTGTTGATAAAGCCGGTGGTCTAGGCAGTCACGCAAGTTTCTCAGTATTTTCATATGGGGTGCGATTGTATTGAGAAATTTAATAAAATTGTCGTCATTACTATATTGGAGGCTAATTTTCGTAACTAGCGTTTCAAAATGGCCTTTAGTTAGGATACTAGAATAAAAAAGTGATATCAGTTCGAATAATGCTTGTTGCACATGATCTGCTTTTTGAAAAAAAGATTTGGCTCTGCTCTCGAGGTCGATAATTGAGGGTAGAGCTAATGATCTATTTTTTTGCTCATGTTTTAGGAAGGCTGAGGTTTTATTTTCTTCTTCAGCAGTAAACTCCTCTGCCATGCTTTTCATGGCGGCAAGTTCCTTTAGAGCTTCAAAAGTTAGAGCTTTTGCTTTTTCTGTGTCTATAGAATCCGCTAACATTGTATTGTTGAATAAGACGTTAGCGGTCAATAGAGTGCATCCAACAATGGCGGAGTCAGCTCCAATGTTTAGGACGCAGCGTTGTATGTTATGAGGAAGACGCGGGTTTTCTCGCCCTGGGTCAATTTGATCAGCTAATTGAATCTCATAAATGGCATTGCTCGTTACCACTAATAGATTGTCACCAACATTGCACATCATCTTGATTGGAGTGTTATCGGTCTCAGATTCAATTTTGAATGACCCGCCAGACTCTCTAAATAAATCAATAGGTCGTTTGGTTGGCATGATTGATCCTTTCTAAACGAATAATAACGTTATTCAAAGCGCGGTGCATTTCAAGGTCGTGATCCTCATTCATTATTCTAACTTGCAACCCGTTATCCGCATTGAGCGCTAGATGCTGTGCATTCCTTAGTAAGGCTATAGCTCGGTTTAGGTTGGGCTGAGCTTGTGAAGCCCAACGGGAACGAGACGCTGGGCTTAATTGCATTTAGCCTAACCTACGGTTCAATTCTGATTCAGTTAGATAGAAAAGGCGATAGGCATTAGGATCGTTTTCGTGACGTCAGGAAAACGATAAAACCATTAAAAAATGGAGGCGGCGGGAATATAGTTGAGGAATTAACTAATTGATTTTATTGTAAATATTCCAGTCTACTTTTAAAGATACCCCCAAATATCGCCCCCATTTTGCTTGGATTCTAGTGAACATTATTGGACTATTGGATCATACCAGTTATTTCCATTTTGGAAATAACTCGGCAATTAGTGGTATAGCTTGCGACAGGCAAGCATTTTATTGCTTGAGAGGGCTATATGGGTGCAATTAACAAATCATTGGTGCAATTGGTGCAATTGATATATAGTTGGTGCAATTGGTGCAATTAATTGAATAAGGTAGGTTATGAGCTATATATATCCGGAAAGAGAGTCAAAGACGCTTGAATTTAAATCTAAATTACCCATTTTTCATAATTTAATCAAAACTTGTGTAGCCTTTGCCAATGGGGTTGGTGGACAGCTCATTATTGGGGTTGATGATAAAACTAGAGCCATCGTGGGCATTGATGAGGAAATAAGAAGACGAGTTTACGATGAGTTTCCTAATAGCGTTTATGATGCAACTAGCCCTAGTCTTTTAGTGGAAATATATGAGAAGAATTTTAATGGTCTAAGCGTAATTATTATTGAAGTTCCTTACGGCATCAAAAAACCTGTATCTATTAAAAGTGAAGGTATACCTCAAGGCGTATATTTGCGAGCAGGTTCCAATACGCGTAAAGCGAACCAAGAGTATATTGAAGAGCTTATGCGAGAGAATAAGCGTACTTCATTTGATGAAGAACCTGTTAAAGCGGATGTTAGTATATTGTCATCAGAGCTTCTAACAAATATTTTGGGTAAATACACAAACACACGTCTTGTAGCAGATAAAATTTTGACCCATGTTGGAACAAATTCCAAAAAATACTATCCTACAGTGGCAGGGGTTCTTGCCTATTGCGAAACGCCACATTTATATGTTCCGGAAGCGGTCATCCATTGTACACGTTTTCGTGGAGTGGAGGGGCGAGAGATTATTCAAAGTGAAGAAATTCAAGGATGTTTAGAAAAGCAGATTTCAAATAGTATCCAATTGATTAAGTCTTGGTTATTACGAGGTTATCAATTAGTAGGAACAAAGCTGAAGGGGAATATGCTCATTCCAGAGGTTGCTCTGCGAGAAGCAATCGCTAATGCACTGCTGCATAGAAAGTATTGGATTCCTGGCGCCATCAAAATAGCTTTATATGATGATAGGTTGGAGATTTTTAATCCGGGTAACTTCCCTGGATTAGTTGACTTAAGTAATTTAGGAGATGGTACAACCTATTTGCGAAATCCGAGCCTTGCCCGAGTAGCAAGGCAATTTGGGATTATTGAAAAACTTGGGACTGGGATTAGACTCATTTTAGAAAGCTGTAAAAAGTTAGGTATAAAAAAGCCCGAATTTGTTGAGGGTGCCGACAGCGTGAAAGTCATTTTCTATTTTTTACCTGCAGAAGAAGAGTTTTTGCTGGATGAAGAGAGGTTATTAACGCTATTCAAAATGCGCGAAACTGTAAAAATAAATGAAGTTGAGGCATATCTAGGTGTTTCCAGAAATACTGCGACTAGAAAACTAAACCAATTAGTCGAGAGTGGTGAAATAAAGCGGGAAGGGAAAGGGCCTGCGGTAAGATATGTTAAAAAATAAATGGTCTTGTATAGAGGTATGGGGCATGGGGGACGTACGTAAGTTGTCAACTTACTCAGCCCGAAGATGCCAATAAGTTTTCAAATTGTAAGTATTGCTTACAAGTTCACTGAGGAATATTCGCGAGGGTTATTGAATAGGATATCTGAAGTCGTGGATTTTAAAGGTGTCGAATTCGACACCTTTCGAGGGTAAAGGAGCTCAGAGCGTTGGGTAAAAAATGCCCAGTTGATATGCCCCTTGTGCTCCTCGTCCTGTATAGGTCTATACTATTTTCCCGACCTCAGGAAAATGGTTTCCATAAACTAGAATTTGCCAGTACCAGGTACCGAAATCCCCTCCAGACATCTGCTTCTTGGGTTATACCCTAGTCGTTCGCTGTTCGCGAACAGCGAACGCCCTGATGATGAATGGACCTGAGGGGCTTAGGTTTTTGGGTTCTTATCAGAGCTTATCAGAGATCATTTTATTAGACTGAGTTTTATCTTGTAATAACAATGAGTTATATCTTTCTCAAATCTGTCAGGTATCAATTAATAGCTTGAGATTGGACTGAATAATGGTTTAAATTCCACATAGAGTTATTTTATATTGATAATTCGCATAAACTATGCAAATATAGAAATGAAATTCCTTTAATGGTGATTTTTATGATTATTGAGTTCAAAGTTACTAATTTCCGCTCCATTTCGGATGCCCAAACTTTGAGTATGGTTGCCAGCCCAGATAAGGGCTTGCCGCAAAATATTTCTGCCTCGGATTTTGACGCTGATTTATCTCTGCTTCGTTCCGCTGTTATTTATGGCCCCAATGCCGCCGGTAAAAGCAACCTCATTCGAGCTATGCAGCTGATGCAGTGGTTGATTCTGACTTCTGCTAAAGAATCTCAAGCTGGAGAGAAGATTGCTGCCCAGCCTTTCCTATTTGATGAGCAAGCGCAAACCCAACCCACTGAATTTGAACTTAGCTTTAGTAAGAATGGGGTGCGTTATCAATATGGATTTGTATTTAATCGTGACCGCATTCTGGAGGAGTGGCTGTTTGCTTATCCTGCGGGCCGAGTGCAGCGTTGGTTTGTTCGTCAATATAATGAATTAGGCAATAAATATGAGTGGGAGTTTAGTAAGTTATTTAAAGGCGCTAAACAACAAATCGTAGATTTAACCCGTCCCGAAGTGCTTTTTTTATCCAATGCCGTCAAGCTTAATAATGAACAGCTATTGGCTCCCTTCAAGTGGTTCCAGGAAGATTTAGTTGTTATTACACCGGCTAACATAAATCATGTAGATCTAAATAAAAGTATTGATCAAATTAAAAGCCCAGAAGGGAAAAAGAAGATCATGCAATATTTGAATGTTGCGGATCCAACAATCACCGATATTTCATTGGAAAACGAAATATTCTCCGAAGACAAGTTGCCACGCAATCTGCCGGTGGAATTTAAAGATATGGTTTCCAAAAATATGCTGGGACGTGATTTTGTGCGGATTAAATTTCACCATGCAGCTAATATAAGTTTAGATGTGGGGGATGAATCAGAAGGTACGCGTAAGTTTTTAGGATTTTCTGGTCAATGGGTAGATGCACTAGAGCATGGGAAAGTAGTGCTAGTCGATGAATTAGATAATAGCCTGCATTCTTTGGCGGTCAGATTCTTAATCAGTATGATTTACAATTCTGAAACCAATAAAAAGAACACGCAGCTAATTTTTTCAACGCATGATACTTCATTATTAGACACGGAATTATTTCGACGAGATCAAGTATGGTTTGTGGAAAAGGACAAAAAAAATTCTACTCAGCTTTACCCCTTACTTGATTTTAGCCCACGCAAAAATGAAGCCATTGGCAAAGGTTATCTTCAGGGACGTTACGGTGCCTTACCCTATGTAGGTGACTGGAGATTCTAATGGGTTCCGATGATTTGCATCGTAAAAGAAAAGAGCGTAGCCTCGCCTCGTTTAAGCGTGAAATTGGAAAGCGCGCTCAATATGCTCGTTGTTTAATTATTTGTGAAGATAGTAAAACCTCGCCTTCTTATTTTAAAGAAATGTGCAGCCATTTTGGGCTTCATCCAGCAAATATTGAGATTAAAGGCTGTTCCTTCGGTACGGATGCTATGAGCATCATAGAAGAGGCTCTAGAGAAATATAATTTATGTGAGGATTATGACGATATTTTTTGTGTCTTTGATAAAGAACATACAAACTATCAACAAGCTTTGGGCTTAATCGAAAAACTTCGTGCAGATGGCATCCCAATTCATGCAATTCCCTCTGTGCCCTGTATTGAATATTGGTTCAAATTGCACTTTGAAGATACTGATAGACCCTATGTCCAAGCCGGAAAAAAGTCACCTGCCGAACAGCTAAAATCAGAGATGAGAGAGCATATGGGTGATTATCATCCAAGCAACAAGCACATGTTTAGCAAAACCAAGCAGTATCTTCCACTCGCCATTGAACGTGCAAAAAGAATAAACAAGCGACAAAAGAAGAATGGGACGGATAATCCGTCCACAAAGGTCTATGAGCTGGTGGAGTATTTGATATCGATGAGAGAGTCGACATTAAACAGGCCATAGGAGTTTAATGTTCTGTACCATGTTCTTTTCAGTTGTTTTGAGTCTTAAAAAATTAAGGAAAAGTTAATGCAAATTATTAATGAAATAATCATACCGATGCTTAGCAACTTAAAAACATGGCAGAATTTATTTGGAGTAGTAATAGGGGGGGTTATTGGGATAGGGGGAGCGTTGATAGGCAGATGGTATGATTACAAAAAACAAGCTAATTCTACTTATCGGGCTATGATTACTGAGATAGTAACTTATTGGAGTTTATATAGCAGGACGTTTGGAGAATATCTAGAGGAAAGTAAAAATGAAATGCTTGAAATTAATTTTTTGCCAATAAATCTTAGGCCTATTATATATGAAAAAAATGCCAATTTAATAGGTTTGATCCCTTGTAGGGGTCTAATCGTGAGTATATATACTAAATGGGAGATAATGCTGGTTCTTTTTAATACCAATAATAAAATATTAAATGAATTGATGGTGGCAAAAAAAGACAGCTCCCAATCTAAACTACTTGAGCTTGAGAAAGGATTAAAATATATTTTTCCTCAGTTAAAGCAGTGGCACTCTGAGATTGGTGCCGATATAAATAAGTTAAATTCGGAAAGTAAAAAATTACCGCTCATGTTCAAATATGCATCTTTTTTCTTTGCATTTCTTCTTGTGGTCGAATTATTAAATTTTTTAGACTGATTTATTTAAAAATTATTTTAGGGCAAAAAATACCAGGCACTTAAAGCGGCTGTAGGTATTTGGTGTCCTGGGTTTCTTTAGAGCGATAATAAATATTATTGTTCAATTTTTAAATTTTTTCTTAGGGTCTCACTAGTGGATATTCAAAATAAAGGATCGAATTTTGCGCAAGATAAGTGGATTGAGTTTAAATCTGGTAATCAGTTATTGAAAAACGTGTTGCAGCGTATGCTTGATACCTATTTAAATGGAGGGGAAAAGGCATTAAGAAATTTAAATAAGCCATTTGATCGCCAATTAAAAATCAGAAATGAGGAGTATTTTCCGCTAGCACTCTATGTGAAAAAGTGTTTCTCTTATCGTAAAGTAAAAAAAATTTTCATCCCAACAGCTATTGATAATGAGGGATTTGATGCCATTCTTTATTTAGATCAGAATATTGTACGTGTCGAAATTACTTCTACTAGGAATGGGGATGCAATTAATCATTATTTTAAGGCATTAGCTAAACAAGAAAAACCTGATCCTGTAGTAAGTAGTCTTGAAAATGAAATAGAGCTTATTAAAAAGGCGATAGAGAATAAAGTTAAAAAAGGCATATATAAAAACTATCGGCCAATTTTGGTTGTCGAGTTTGATATAAATACCCATGCGACTTGTTCCAGTGATCAAGAGCTTAATCAGCTTGAACAAAATATGCTTGAGTTTGTAATAGGAAATCAAGAAAATTTAAGAGAACAATTTTTAAAAATTGTTCTAGTGAAATCTTGGTTTAGCTCTCTTTATCAAGATCGTTTATATCAAAAAAAAATAGTTGAGCTGCCAAAAAATAATGAAGACTATAAAGTGATTACTTTCACTTTCGAATTAGAAAATGTACCAACGGTGTCCTCTTCTCCTCAATCATTTTCTCAGCATATATATTATGAAATAGATTTGGACCGAAAGTTGGGACATATGGGGAGAAGACCTTAAAAACCTTGGGAGATGTTGGCAAATTGTAAACTTAGCAAACAAATAACTTTATAATTTGCTAACGTCCCCTATAGCGCTTATTGACTGTTGGGCTTCGCGCTGCTCAGCTCAACCTATTCGCTATTTTAATCGTTTCTTTTGTAGTTCATATTCAATCAAAAATAGAGTAAAGAGTTTATCTAATAGTGTTGCCAGTTTTTGGTTTGTTTTGGAAAATTCATTTTTCTTATTTTTGAGTTGATGGCTTAGTTGTGTGGCTCGATATTTTTTAAAATCCTTATGTCTATCACTTAATGTTTCTGCTTGGTTATGGATATAAAAAAGTCTAATGTATTCGAGGTCATCATCCAGTAATGAGTGTTTGTGGACAAGGTTGTTTCTTATGGGGGCATATTTCTCTAGGTGCTTTCTGATTTCTTTTATTGTTACTGAAATTTCAGGATAATGCTTAACTCTGAGATTGTTTGTGATAACCCTATCGCTGACATCTTGGCCATTAATGCATGATCTGGTCTAATTAAAGTAGACACAAAAGTTAAGAGATAAAGTAAACTTTATTAACTTAATGGGAGTGTCGAAATGGTCAATAAAAAAACAAAATATACGCAAGAATTTAAGACGGAGGCTGTCAAGCTGGTCACGGAACAAGGCTATAGTCAGGTTGAGGCGGCAAGAAGTCTGGGTGTTACCTATGGGAATATGAACCGCTGGATGTCGGAGTCGAGAGGAAAAACGAGCCCTGGGAAAGAAAAGCCGATACTCAGCGCGGAACAAAAAGAGTTGGAGCAGTTACGCAAAGAAAATAAGCGCCTAAAGTTGGAGCGTGAAATTCTAAAAAAGGCGGCGGCCTTCTTTGCCAACGAGCCAAACTAAGGTACGAGTTTGTTCGAGAGCAGCAGAAGGCTTATTCTATAGCTTTATTATGTGATGTGATGGAGGTAAGTCGCAGTGGTTATTACAAGCACGTACAAGCGAGTCAAAGCCTTAAAGACAAATTAGAAACAAAGCTATTGGTTGAAGTTAAAGCGCTGGCAATCGAAAGTAAAAATAGTTATGGCAGTCGAAGCATGGCTAAAAACCTACAATTTAAGGGTTATCGGGTTGGTCGCCATGCTGCTCGAACGTTAATGCGTAAAGCCGGTATTGAATGTAAGCAGCGGCGTCGATATCGCGTAACAACGGATAGTCGTCATCGATTGCCAGTTGCTGACAACATTTTAAATCGAGAGTTTAACGTGGCCAAACCCGATCAGGCCTGGGTAACTGACATCAGTGTGCTGCAGCAAGCAGCATGAGAGATGGAGGTAGGCCCTCCGCAGTCGATTTTCAGGAATAGACTGCAAACCACTGTAAGCGGCATAGGAAAAAAAATCGGTGTCGTGAGCGTTACAGAAAAGGCACAAAAAAAAATGTGTCAGGTATGGATCAAGAAGGCGAACACAAGTGAACTACCGTTCAAGTGTCGAAAGTACTAAATGCTGCTGAAACCAGGGAGGTGATGTTGCTCTGGGACCAATCTAGCGGAAACCTGATTACTGGCTAGATAGCACCCGGCATAGAGGTGGCGCGAGCTTGATCTGGGCTCTCATGTTGAACTGCAGGAACCTGTCTAACAATGTTAAGAGAAAGGCACAAACAGAGATCCTGTGAGGCTGATAATATCGATGCGTTAGACAGGGGCGGACAAGTCTGTAGTAGTGATGAAGTGATGGTAATAATCATGGAGCGAAGGGACTTGGCCACTTGGCTGCAATTAAGTAGTCAACTAAAAGTTTTTTTTTAGGAGGAACTCTTGAAAACAGCAAAGCCATTTGAAATACCTAAGCAACTAGTATTTCAAGCCTACCAAGAAGTAAAAGCCAAAGGAGGGGCTGCAGGGATAGATGGAGAATCGATAAAGGATTTCGAGCAGAATCTAAAAGACAATTGTTATCAATTGTGGAATCGACTGTCATCAGGTAGCTATTTTCCACCCGCTGTTAAAGCTGTTCCGATACCGAAGAAATCAGGAGGTCATCGCGTATTAGGTGTACCGACTGTGTCGGATCGGATAGCACAAACGGTAGTGAAAATAGTGCTTGAGCCGATGCTTGAACCCATATTTGATGATGACTCATTTGGATATCGACCAAAAAGATCGGCGCATGATGCAATTGCAATAACACGTGAACGTTGCTGGAAATATGACTGGGTTGTGGAATTTGACATTAAAGGTCTATTCGACAACATAGATCATACCTTGCTCCTAAAAGCGTTGCGTAAACATTGCGATTGCAAATGGATTTTACTTTATGTTCAGCGGTGGCTAACAGCGCCGATGCAAGATAAAGGAGGCAATCTTATTGCACGAAGCAGGGGCACTCCACAAGGCGGAGTTGTCAGCCCAATACTCGCAAATCTATTTTTACATTATGCATTAGATGCATGGTTAAGAAGGGAAATGTCCACAGTTTTGTTTTGTCGTTATGCAGATGACGGTGTATTACACTGTCAAAGCCAAAAGCAGGCAGAATATGTGTTAAAACGAATTGAGCGACGACTTCATGATTGTGGATTGGATATTCATCCAGAGAAATCTGGGATTATTTATTGTAAAGATAAAGATCGCAAAGCAAAATTTGAACGGGTAAGTTTTGACTTCTTAGGCTACACGTTTAAACCAAGGCGATGTGTGAATAAACAAGGATTAGTGCACCCTAATTTTCTCCCCGGCATTAGCCAAGCATCGAAGAAAGCGATTAATCAAGAAATAAGAAGTTGGCACATTCAGCTAAATAATGGCAGCTCATTATCTGATTTATCGGAAATGTTCAATGTAGTGTTAAGAGGGTGGAGTCAATATTACGGTTGATTTTATCCATCTGCAATGACACCTGTGTGGCGAGAGCTAAACAGATATCTTGCGCGATGGTTACAAAGAAAGCATAAACGATTCGCGGGCCACAAAAGGCGAGCATTTAAACATTTAAGTGTGTTAGCTAATGAAAGCCCGAAATTATTTGTGCACTGGGAACTTGGAGTAAGGCCTGGCTGAAAAGTGGTGGGAGCCGGATGAGCTGAGAGGTTCACGTCCGGTTCTGGGAGGGGCTGCGGCTGAAATGCCGCGGTCTACTCAACCTTATTTGTGGACGTTGGAAGGTTGGCTTTATGTGGCAGCGGTAGTGGATTTATTTTCTCGTCGAGTGGTGGGTTGGAGTGCCAACAGTCATATGCGAGAAAGCTTGGTCAACGATGCCTTACAAATGGCTTTGTGTCGGCGTCGACCTAAACCTGGGTTGTTGCATCACTCTGATCGAGGAATACAGTATGCGAGCCATCAGTATCAGGCAACGCTTAAAGCCGCTGGTATGACTGTGAGCATGAGCCGAAAAGGAAACTGCTGGGATAATAGTGTTATGGAGCGCTTCTGGGGCAGCTTAAAATCTGAGCGGACGGATGGAATTACTTATACAACACGGGAGGAAGCAAAAGCAGACGTTATTAATTACATTGAAATTTTTTATAACAGTAAACGGTTACATTCAACATTGGGCTATCTCAGCCCTATGCAGTTTGAAAACCAATTTCTCTTGAATGAAGTGTCTACTTTTAGTTGACCAGAACAGCATATATGAAAGATAGAATTTGTTAATTGTAAAATTCTATCATAAACTGAATTTATTTTTATATAATAATTCTCTACATTATATATAAAATGGTCAGCCTTTGAGGCATATTTTTTTGAGTAATCAAAGTTTGATAATAGTTCAATTGCTAAATCCAATTGTTCGCACCATCTTAAAGTGTGTGAGAGTGAAAATGCTACAGATCTAATGTAGAATTCATATTCGTCCACACACTTTTCTTCTAATAAGTTTCTTATTTTTTTTGCGGAGATACTTCCCGTAGATCATCAAGAGTTTTTTGAAGAAGGATGTGCATATTTAGATCATCAAAAATGTTGATTAAATTTTCTGTAGTTTTTGGGATATATCTTGGTTCCATAATTTTTTCTTGGTCATCTATACTCTTACTTTTTGAGCATCGTATTTGTTTTAAAGCAGAGATATGATATACGAAATATATAATTTAGAAAATTGGATTGAAATTTGATTTTGTTGGGCTTCATTGCATTTAGCCTAACCTACGGTTCAATTCTGATTCAGTTAGATAGATAAAGCGATAGGCATTAGGATCGTTTTCCTGACGTCAGGAAAACGATAAAACCATTAAAAAAATGGAGGCGGCGGGAATTGAACCCGCGTCCGCAAATCCGCTACCGTTGGTACTACATGTTTAGCTTCGTCTATGATTTGACAGTGGCTTTGCCGACGAGCAGGTGAAGACACTGCGAGCCCTTTTAGTTTAATCTCTGGACCATGGGCCATGTTCCTTTGACGATCTTATATTATATGACCATCGAAGCCCCAAGGGGCCCAGGACCTATAAGCAAGTCCTGTCGATGGGCTGTGCCGTTTTCTTAGGACGGCGCATGACTAAGCGGCTATTGCCACCATGTCATCAGCGAAGATTGCATCATTTTTTGCAATTATTGTTTTGTAACTTTTATTTACGAGTTTGGTTACCAACTCGACATGCACCTAAGGCTTTGTAACCCACGTCGAAACCAGGTCGCCCCCATGATGGACTTGAACATTAGCATAAAAGCCACTATTTTTCTATAAAATATACCCAATTCAAGGCCAACTCTGTACACTCTGCCCCTCACTTTAGGAGGATTTATGATTATTATCGCCATTTCAGTCGGTCTGTTCTTGCTTCTTATGATTTCAGCTTTTATGGTTGCCCAGCAATCGGTAGCGCTGATTGAGCGTTTTGGTAAATACAATCGCAATGCGACGGCGGGTTTGCATTTTAAGATTCCCTTGGTTGAGCGCGTTGTGGGGCGCATTAATTTGCGTGTGCAACAGTTGGATATTCCCGTTGAAACCAAAACCAAAGACAATGTTTTTGTGAAAGTAATTGTTTCAGTACAATACCGCGCTTTGGAAGAGCGCATCTATGAAGCTTTTTATAAGTTGGAAAATCCCGATCAACAAATACGTGCTTTTATTTTCGATGTGGTGCGAGCACAAGTCCCCAAAATTGATTTAGACGATGTTTTTGAGCGTAAAGATGACATTGCTAATGCCGTGGAAAGTGAGCTTTCAGGCATGATGTCCAGTTTCGGTTATGGCATTGTTAAAGCGCTGATTACCGACATTGATCCCGATGCCAAAGTAAAAGCGGCCATGAATGAAATCAACGAAGCTCAGCGCCTGCGCATTGCTGCCAACGAGCGCGGCGAAGCGGAGAAAATTCTAAAAGTAAAACAAGCCGAAGGTGAGGCGCAAAGTAAGGCCTTGCAAGGTCAGGGTATTGCGGATCAACGCAGTGCCATTATTAATGGCTTGCGTGAATCGGTGGGTGATTTTCAAAAGAGCGTTCAGGGCGTTTCAGCCGCTGAGGTGATGAGCTTGGTCTTAATGACACAGTATTTTGATACTTTAAAAGAAGTCGGTGCTTCCGGTAAAAACAGCACTATCCTAATTCCTCACTCCCCGGGCTATATGAAAGATCTCAATGAGCAGCTGCGCAATGCCATCATTGTGGGCAATCAGGTATCAGGCGGTTTTAACCAGCCAGAAGGGGATTCTGGGCCCAATTGACCTGAACTCGCCGGCAAAAGCTTTGAATTGGGCCCCCGATAGGGGGTGCAATAATCCCGTCCGCCTATGATATACTAGCCGCCTTTTACCCCGGAGGCTTGGTCCATGCAGTTCGTTAACATCTCAAACTATAAGTTCGTCAGCCTTCCTGAGGCTGAATTGCTGGAGCTTAGGGCTTATCTCAAGGAGCAGACCGTTGAGTTGGGCTTGAAGGGGACGATACTGTTGAGCACGGAGGGAATTAACCAATTCTTAGCGGGTACCCGTGAAGCCATCGATGCTTATAAAAAAATCATGGAAGCCAATCCTTATTTTGGTGAGCTCTCCTACAAAGAAAGCTTGTCGGCTGAGCAGCCCTTTACTCGTATGTTGGTTCGTCTTAAGAAAGAAATTATTTCGATGGGATGTCCTGAAATTCAACCTGAAGTTGAAGCGGCTCCTCATTTAGATCCTCAAGAATTAAAGCGTTGGTACGATGAAAATAAAGACATGGTGATTTTAGATACGCGCAATGATTATGAAATACGCCTCGGTACTTTTGAAAATGCGGTTGATTTAAATATTAAATCCTTCCGTGATTTCCCTGAAATTATTAAAACTTTACCTGAAGCGATGAAAAATAAACCCGTCGTTACGTTTTGTACGGGTGGAGTGCGTTGTGAAAAGGCGGCTCAATTATTGATTAATAATGGCTTTAAAGAAGTCTATCAATTAGAGGGCGGCATTTTAAATTATTTTGAACAATGCGGTGGCGAACATTATCAAGGTGAATGTTTTGTGTTTGATAAACGTGTGGCGGTGGATTCAAAACTCGCTGAAACCAAAACAGTGCAATGCTATGCCTGTCGTAATCCTTTGAATCACGAAGAGCAAGAAAAGGCTCAAGGGATATGTCCTTATTGTGGCAGTAATGAATTTTTAAAAGGAGAGGAAATGCTTTCAAATCCCTCCCAATTAGAGCAAAAGGGAGAACTTTAAGGATTATGAGCTTAAATTACCTAGAATTCGAACAACCTATCGCTGAGCTTCAAGAAAAAATTGAAGAGCTGCGCCGTGTGGGCATTGGCCAAGATATTAATTTGAGCGAAGAAATCGCACGCTTGCAGGAAAAAAGCGAAGCTTTAACCCGCTCCATTTTTTCTACTTTGACAGCTCAGCAAGTGGTGCAAATGGCGCGTCATCCGCAACGCCCTTATACCTTAGACTATATTGAAAATATTTTTACTGAGTTTGATGAATTGCATGGCGATCGCCACGGTGCTTGTGGCGCACCTATTGTTAGCGGTATGGCGCGTTTGGATGGAAAGCCTGTGATGGTGATCGGCCATCAAAAAGGTCGCACCACCAAAGAAAAAGTGGAACGTAATTTTGGCATGGCCACACCCGAAGCTTTTCGTAAAGCGTTGCGCCTGATGGAAATGGCTGAGAAGTTTAAATTGCCGGTATTTACTTTTATCGACACTCCCGGTGCTTATCCTGGCATGGAAGCTGAAAAAACCAATCAAAGTGAAGCCATTGCACGTAATTTATTAGTGATGTCGCAGTTGAGAACACCCATTATTTGCACCGTCATAGGTGAAGGTTGTTCAGGCGGTGCTTTGGCTATAGGTGTGGGAGATCGTATTTTAATGCTGCAATACAGCTATTATTCTGTGATTTCACCGGAAGGTTGTGCTTCTATTTTATGGAAAAGTGCGAGCAAAGCGCCTGAAGCGGCCGAAGCGTTGAATTTAACGGCTGAACGTTTGCGTTCTTTAGATTTAATTGATGAGGTGATCCCAGAGCCTTTGGGTGGAGCGCATCGCAATATTCCAGCTGTCACGGCTTCTGTCAAACAACGTTTGCTCGCTAATTTAGATCAATTAGAAGCATTGAGCCTAGATGAATTATTAGAAAAACGTTATCAACGTTTATTGAATGTAGGTAAATAAAAATGGCCGTAGAGACAATTCACGAATTGTCTCTCTTGCTTGTAACGAGATCACTATTCAATCGAGACGGGCGATTCGGCCAATTTTAAATCCGGCGCCCCTATGCCAGTTTGATGGAGGCAATTCGTGAATTGTCTCTACGGCACACAATATGCTAAACCCCAAAATCCTTCAAGATTCTCTTTCTTATTCTAAAATTTGGATTGCCTACAGTGGTGGCGTGGATTCACAAGTATTGTTGAATCTCTGTGCTGAATTTCGCGCTATAAACCCTGAACTTTCTTTAAAAGCGGTGCACATTCATCATGGCATTAGTCAACACGCCGATGTGTGGGTAAATCATTGTCAGCAAGTCTGCATGAATCTAAATATTCCTTTGGAAGTTGTAAAAGTTCAGTTAACGCGACGTAATGAATTGGGCTTAGAGGCCGCGGCTCGTGAGGAGCGTTATCGAGTTTTTGCGGATTTAATCGCAGAAAATGAGTTATTGTTAACAGCGCATAACGCGAATGATCAGGCTGAAACCCTGCTCTTGCAATTATTGCGTGGGGCTGGTCCCAAAGGTTTGTCGGCTATGCCGATAAAAAAACCTTTAGGACGTGGTTTTTTGTGGCGTCCTCTGCTCGCTGTTTCACGCGCTGAAATTGAAGGCTATGCAAAAAGCCATGCTTTAAAATGGATTGAAGATGAAAGCAATTTAGTCGAAGATTATCCTCGTAATTTCATTCGTCATCAAATTATGCCTAAATTGTTGGAGCTCTCTCCGGCTGCTTTAGAAACCTTAGCGCGTAGTGCCGCACATTGTGCTGAGAGTTCTCGTTTGTTAGAAGAATTAGCGGCAGAAGATTTAAATAAAATTAAAACAGAAAATGCGCATTGTCTTCATCTTCAGCTATTAAAGCAATTTAGCACGGATCGACAAACGAATGTGCTGCGCTATTGGTTTAAGATTTTAAATTTTGCGCTTCCTGAAACTAGACACTTGGCTGTCTTATTTGAGCAGATTAACGCTAAGCATGATGCACAACCCCTGGTATGCTGGGCTGATGTAGAGTGTCGGCGTTTTGATGATTGCTTGTATGTGATGCGCCCATTGAAACCTATCTCTAAACTAAGCTTCGCCTGGCCAGAAGAGAAGGAATTATTAAGAGCCGAATTGGGTTCGGAAAAGATAGCCCACATTGAATCCACATTAAAAAAAGTATCGAATCAAACTGAAACAAAGGATATTATCATCCTACGTTTTCGCCAAGGCGGTGAACGTTGTAAGATTCAAGGCAGGCAAGGCACTCATGAATTGAAGAAATTATTTCAAGAGTGGAAAATCCCACCTTGGGAGCGGGAGAGAACGCCATTAATTTATATTAATGATGTTTTCGTAGGGGCTATCAATTAAACTGGCGTAGGGACGATTTATGAATCGCCCATTTTGATTGAACCGAGATCTCGCTATCGGGTAGAGACAATTCACGAATTGTCTCTCTCGTTACAGGATAGAGAGACAATTCGTGAATTGTCTCTACCCGATAGCGAGATTGCGTTACAGAAAAGAAGGGCAATTCGTGAATCCCCCCTACAGGAAAAAATGAAAATCATCCAACAAATATTTAATGCCTTCCAATACGCCCTAAAAGGCCTGCACGCGACTGTAACACATCAATTTGCCTTTCAAATTGAAGTGGCTTTAAGTGTGGTTCTACTGCCCCTGGCCTATTATTGGGGAGAAAATGGCATCGAGCGCGCTCTGTTAATGATGAGTTGGCTCTTAGTGCTGGTGGTTGAATTGATCAATTCCTCGATAGAAACCACCGTAGATCGCATCGGTCTCGAGCATCACAAGCTCTCAGGTCGGGCCAAGGATATTGCCTCGGCGGCGGTACTCTTAAGCCTAGTGAATGCCGCAGCAGTTTGGTTTTTTATCCTAGCCGATCACGATATACCTGCATCCTGGCTTAAATTTTGGTAGGATTGCCACTTTTTGGTAAGAGAATCGAATGAATCCAGAGTCCAGCTCAACGATCGAAGCGGTCACCCCCCAAGACCATATTCGCAATTTCTCCATTATTGCTCATATTGACCATGGAAAATCCACGTTGGCTGATCGCTTTATCCAGCTCTGTGAAGGCTTGTCGGATCGTGAAATGAAGGCCCAGGTCCTAGATTCCATGGATATTGAGCGTGAACGCGGTATTACCATCAAAGCGCAAAGCGTGACCCTGCACTATAAGACCAAAGATGGCCAAAAATATCTGCTGAACTTCATCGACACCCCAGGCCATGTGGATTTCGCCTACGAAGTTTCTCGTTCCTTGGCCGCGTGTGAAGGAGCTTTATTGGTCGTGGATGGCGCCCAAGGTGTGGAAGCCCAAACGGTAGCGACTTGCTATACCGCTCTTGAGCAAGGCCTCGAGGTATTGCCGGTTTTAAATAAAATGGATCTACCGCAATTCGATGCCTCGCGTTCCATGCAAGAAATCGAAGATGTGATTGGTATTGATGCCTCTCATGCGATCCCTGTTAGCGCCAAAAGTGGCCAAGGTATTCCGGATTTATTAGAGCAACTTATCCAAACGATTCCAGCGCCTGCCGGTGATCGATCAGCGCCATTACAGGCTTTAATTATTGATTCTTGGTTTGATAGCTATTTAGGTGTCGTGTCTTTGGTTCGTATCAAAGAGGGTGCTCTCAATAAAGGCGACAAGATCAAAGTGATGTCGACTGGCAGGGAGTATTCAGCCGATCAAGTCGGTATTTTCACGCCCAAACGACATTTAAAAGAAGCCTTATACGCCGGTGAAGTGGGTTTTATAGTTGCTGGTATTAAAGATATTTTCGGTGCGCCCGTTGGCGATACCTTGACGCATGCCAAGCATTCCGCTCTGGCTCCCTTGGAGGGTTTTAAGCAGGTAAAACCCCAGGTCTTTGCGGGCATGTTCCCTATTGATGCCGACGATTATGAGGCCTTTCGTGAGGCTCTGGCAAAATTGCGTTTAAACGATGCCTCTCTTTTTTACGAGCCTGAAAACTCAGAAGCTCTGGGTTTTGGTTTTCGTTGCGGCTTTTTAGGCCTTTTGCACATGGAAATCGTGCAGGAGCGTTTAGAGCGCGAATACGATTTAGATTTGATTACTACAGCGCCTACGGTAGTCTACGAAATCCTTAGCAAAAAAGGCGAAACGCTTTATATTGATAATCCCAGTCGTTTGCCAGAAGCCAGTGAAATAGAAGAGCTTCGTGAGCCCATCGTTGTGGCCAATATGCTCCTGCCGCAAGAGTGTTTGGGCAATGTCATTACGCTCTGCGTGGAAAAACGGGGGATTCAAAAGAAACTACTGTACTTGACCAACCAAGTCTCTTTGAGTTATGAATTACCCATGAGTGAGGTTGTGATGGATTTCTTTGATCGCTTGAAATCCGTGAGTCGTGGTTTTGCCTCTTTGGACTATAGTTTTGATCACTTCCAAGTGGCTGATTTGGTGAAATTGGATATTTTGATTAATAACGAAAAAGTAGATGCTTTATCCGTTATTGTGCATCGCGCCCATTCTTTATCGCGTGGGCGCAGTGTGACTGAGCGTCTGAAGGATTTAATCCCAAGACAAATGTTTGATGTGGCGATTCAAGGTGCCATAGGTGCTAAAGTGATTGCGCGCACCACCGTGAAGGCGTTGCGTAAAAATGTAATTGCCAAATGCTATGGTGGGGATATCAGCCGTAAACGTAAATTACTCGAAAAACAAAAAGCGGGTAAGAAGCGCATGAAGCAAGTGGGTAGAGTGAGCATTCCGCAGGAAGCATTTTTATCGGTTTTGAAGGCAGATTAAGCGTAGGGGCGCCTAATTTAAAATGACCGTCTCAATTGAACCGAGATCTCGCTATCGGGTAGAGACAATTCACGAATTGTCTCTCTCGTTACAGGGTAGAAAGACAATTCATGAATTGTCTCTACCCGATAGGAAGATCTCGTTACAGGAAAAAAGGGTCATTCGGCCAATTTTAAATTGGGCACCCCAATAGTAATAACATTTATAGGAAGAAACATGATCGACTTTAATTTTGCCTTTTTTCTAACAGCCGTTACTCTTTTGAGTGGGGTTATTGTTTTAATCGACAAGCTTTTTTTGCGTAAAAAACGCGTGGAGCGGGGCGCTAATGAGCCTGTGATTATCGATTACGCGCGTTCATTTTTTCCCGTTTTATTATTGGTGTGGGTGATTCGATCCTTTGTGGTGCAGCCTTATCGAGTGCCCACAGGTTCTTTGGAACCTACCATTTTGCCGGGTGATTTCATCGTCGTGACACAATTCTCCTACGGACTTCGTATGCCGGTATTGAACACCAAAGTGGTGCCTATTGCTGATCCTAAACGTGGCGATATTGTTTTGTTTCGTTTCCCTGTTGATCCAGCCGTTATTTTTGTGAAGCGCTTGGTGGGGATGCCAGGGGATCACATCGTTTATAAAAACAAAACGCTTTATATTAATGGCGCCGAAATGAAACAAACTTTAGTAGGCAAAACCTTTGATGTGCAACCGGATGGTTACAAATACCCGGCTTATCTGAAAACAGAAGATTTAATGGGTGTGAATCATCAAATCTTGAATCAAATTGATGGCGGCGAAACCTTAACCACCGATGTTATCGTGCCAGCCGGGCATTATTTCATGATGGGCGATAATCGTGATGATAGCGATGACAGCCGCGTGTGGGGTTTTGTGCCTGAGAAGAATTTAATCGGTAAAGCTCAGTTTATTTGGTTAAGCTGGGATTCTGAAAATCATACGATTCGTTGGAATCGTTTAGGAGAACGTGTTCATTAATGGATGCCTTAACTGAATTACAAAAAAAACTTAATTATCAGTTTAAAGATCTCAGCTTATTGCATACAGCGATGACACATCGCAGTGTGGGTAAAGAGACCAATGAACGTCTTGAGTTTTTGGGTGATTCGGTTTTAAGTTTCATTATCACTTCAGAGCTCTATCGTCGTTATCCCGATTTACAAGAAGGCGCACTGAGTCGTTTGCGCGCCTCTCTTGTCAATGGCGAAATGTTGGCGCTCTTAGCACGCGAATTACAAATCAATTCAAGTTTGCGCCTAGGTTTTGCTGAATTCAAAAGTGGCGGTCAAGAACGCCTTTCCATCTTATCCGATGCCCTAGAAGCTATTATGGGCGCTATTTATTTAGACGGTGGCATTGAAGCTTGCTCACGTTGCGTATTGAAATGGTTTGAACGCAGCCTGAACGAATGCTCTGATCTGACTGTGGCTAAAGATGCCAAATCGGCTTTGCAGGAATGGACTCAGGCTAAAAGATTAGAGCTGCCTCATTATAAAATCACAGCAATTTTAGGGGCCGCTCATAATCAAACTTTTCAAGTGAGCTGTCACATTGAAGGGCTTGACTATAAAAGCCAAGGCGAAGGCAGTAATCGTCGCAGCGCAGAACAGCAAGCGGCGGAACGCTATTTAGAGCATTTGCTAATCAAGCCAGACGCATAATTTCTTAAGGTAAAATTCTCATGGATCTCAAAACAGCAGAAGATATAGGTATTTTACAAGCTTTAAAAGAAGCTACGCTTGCGCTCCTAGGGCAAGAGGCTCTTAGTGATGAGGCGAGCTTAAATTATATAACTACTTTATCGAAGACTTTTCGTGCGCTCAGCAGAGATAGTAATGATGGAGAGAAAATTAGGAATCAATTTGGGCGAATCAATTATAAAAAAGGCAGCCAAAATGCTCACCATATGGATTTCGAAAGCTTTGGGCTATTTGAAAAAATAACCGATGGATTTAAGTCTAAACTCACACAAAATTTTAAAGACAATTGGAAGGACATTAAAGCTGAGTTATCAGTACTTATTGACAATATAGATATCATTTTTGAAGGCCAGCTTAAGCGCGCTGATGTTATGGCTTTGTGTAAGCCTGAATTAAGGGAAAAATTACCTAAGGCTGGAGAGAAAAAAGTTTGGAAAAATTTTTCTAAGTTAAGCGCTTTATTTGAGACGCAGACTGATGCCTTTTATCTGGAGCGATTGAGTGACCCTAAGCTCCTTTCTGATTTAGTAGCCTTGCTAGCCGAAACAGATCCTGCTCGGCAACGATATGGACTTGGAAGAGTATTGGTGGTGATAGGGGAATTAGCTAAGAACCTATCGACTCACTGTAAATCAGATCTTTCTTATTTTCCTTTGGGTGCTTTGAAGGATATTCGCGATCTTATTTCTCATTCTCACTATAAATTAGTGGCCAGCGAAACATCGATTTTGTCTTCCGAGTTAGCGGCTTTAGTTGAAAATTTTGGGGTTTTTCAGGCTGGGTTACGAGCTGTCTCTACCACAGTTTCCGCAGCGGATGAGGCAAGAATTCTGGTTTTGGAAAGGCTGATCAGTACACACCCTCTTAAGCTGAGAACTATCGAGCAGGAATTGAGAGTGCTGGATCTTGGCACTGAAACGGCTGCATCACCCGATATGGCACTCACCCAAGCAACTATTGCTCGATTTGAGGCCTTGGCTGTTCGAAGTGAGCGTGATCAAGGAGTATTAGATCGAGCTAAAAAGCGCCTTGAGAAGCTACAAAAATCAGCGACGCCTGCTCATGTCTCAACAAAGTCGAGAGAAGAATTAATAGAAGAATCCAGGAAATTGAATGCAGAAATGGATGCGGCGAAGCTAGAGTTGACCGCTCTTAAATCACCAAAATCCCCATCCTTTGCTTTCTTTGTAGATTTGGAGCGACGACTCAGACCTAAAGTTGTGGATAAATCAAAGCCTCTGCCCGAAGCTTCTATGAAAAGACATTTGTATATAAAGGACATTCATAAGGAACTTATGCTATTGCAGTCCTGGCTTGGAAAGGCTTTGCCTTTGGGGCAACGTGATTATGCGAAGGAGCAATGCTTTGCTGCAATAGGGCAGTATATGCGCGATTTGAATGAGCTTAAAGATAAAGAAATAAGCGAGATTCAGCGGTGTAATCTGACTCTAAAAGTGGGAATAGAGCGGACTATCAAGGCTCGCAATTTGAGTGCGCATGATCCCACTTTGGATCATCTTCCGGAATTAGTGAGTGTGGCTAATGAGGATCTTGTGCCTCTCTTGGAAGATATTCGAGCGATGAAAGAGATTACAGCGGATAATCTTGGTCGTGTTGAGCGCGATGTAATCGGAGCGCTGGCTCTTTATTATAATAAATTAGGTCAAGCGTATTCGCGTCTTAATCTGACGACTCAGGCTATAGCGCAATATGAGAAAGCTTTAAATGAGCTCTCTGATGAGGCTGTGCTCCGTTGCATGGGGTTAGATTCTGCTGCTGCCGTCGTACTCATTGCGGATGATCTCTCTTTAATGGGTATGCGGATTTCAATTGCTAATAATTTGGCAGGATCTTTGCTTAATGAAGGAATGATTGAGAGAGCTTATGTACTCTTAAGAAATGCTTATGAGCTCTACAGTAAGACCTCGCCATCTCAAAGACCTAAAGTGCCTGCTAGTTTTTTTCTGCAATTAGGGACTGCCATGCTGAGGCGAGGTGGTCTAACACCAGAAGACAGAACTATATTTCTCAATGCACAAAGATCATTGTTAGAATCTGATAGCCATAATGAATACGTTACTCTGGCTTATAATGCGGTTATCTGCTTAAAGCATGATAAAGGTGATAGCAAGCATGCCTTAGAATTGATCGAAGGTATAGATTTATCGGGAGTCACAGATGGCCATACTCTCTATCAACTTTACTATAATAAAGCAACTATTGCGGCTGAAGTTCTTTACGGGGTGCTCAATAAACCCATCGACACTAAAATTTTAATTTCAAAAGTACAAGAAGTAATTATTTGGGCCACGCAAGCTGTAGATTTTTTTAAGTCCAATCAAGTAAGTCTTAAGGCCGAGTATGGGGATGAGGCTCGTCTTAATCTTGAGAGATTAACGGTAAATATGAGCCGTGTTATTAAAAATCTAGCGGCCACCATGGGTTCCAAGGCCACTGAAATTATCGAGACAGAGCCGGAAAATGCGTTGCTTTTAATTAAGGAAGCGCTCTCTGTTCAAAGGCGTCATTCCATTGATGTATCTAAGAGCTTATATACACTGGCTAACACCTATATTAACTTGTACATGAAATCTAGCCTTACAAAGGAACGTAACCGAAATCTTCAAATGAGCGTAGATGTGGCTTGTTCTTTATTATCAAGTTTCGATGATCCTAAGATATTAGCGCAGGCCCATTCTTTACTGGGATACATCGCCAGACTTGGCGCAACGCCCTGGGAGGAATGCTTCCATACGCTTCAAGCGGCTTTTTATCATATGCGCTTTAAGAGTAAGGATGACGATGATAAAAAGGATATTAAAGATGGTGAAGAAGCTCTGACTCGGCTTTCAACGCATAATAGGGCAGAGCTACTAAGGTACCTGAAAGTATTGCAAATCCATGCTGCTACCTTAAAGCCTGCTGATCTTGCGGCCTTTAATCGCGACTGTGTATTAAAACGTTTGATCGTAAATAAATACTTGGGATCTGCTCCAAAAGCTGCCACAGCCAAATCAATTTCTGCTGCTGCATCCGGAGCCGGTGGAAGTGGATTGTTTGCTGCATCAGCAGCAACCGCCGCCAAGTCCACGAGGGTTGAGCCAACATCAAGAAGTCAAACTTGTCGCCGCTAAAACAAAAAATTAAGCTTATTTAAATTCAGGAGTTCTTTTATGACAAATCCAATCACCCACTGCGGATTCATCGCCATTGTTGGCCAGCCTAATGTGGGCAAATCAACCTTGCTCAATTGTATTTTGGGTAAAAAACTCAGTATCACGTCTGACAAACCTCAAACGACTCGACACAGTATCACCGGTATTAAATCCATCGGTGAGGCACAATTGGTTTTTGTGGATACCCCCGGTTTACATCGAGGTGGAAAACGCGCACTTAATCGCGTGATGAATAAAACCGCGAAATCGGTTTTAAGTGATGTGGATGTTGTTTTATTTGTGGTGAATGCGCTGCAATGGGATCAGCAAGATGAGGCCGTATTGCAGCTTCTAAAGAAAAACTCAGCACCTATTATCTTGGTCATTAATAAAATTGATAAAGTAAAACAACGAGAAAGATTGCTCCCCTTTATTGAGGCGATCAGCCAAAAGCTTGCCTTCGCCAAAATCATTCCTATTTCGGCTCAAAAAGGTACGCAAGTGGAAGATTTGGAGCATGAAATTATTCAGTATTTACCTGAAAGCCCGCACATGTACGATGATGATCAGCTCACCGATCGTAGCGATGGTTTTATTGCCTCTGAAATCATTCGTGAAAAATTAACACGTTCCTTAGGTGAAGAATTGCCTTATGCGCTCACCGTGGGTATTGAATTGATGGAAGAAGAGGAAGATCAGCTCAATATTGCCGCTGTTATTTGGGTGGAAAGAGAGGGGCAGAAAGGCATTGTGGTCGGTAAAGGGGGTGAGGTTCTGAAAAAAGTAGGCACCCAAGCCCGCATCGATATGGAGCGTTATTTTGAGCAAAAGGTTTTTTTAAAGCTCTGGGTTAAGGTAAAATCCAACTGGTCAGATGATGAAAAGTTATTGAACCATCTAGGCTATGGAGAGCAATGAACCGAGTTCCGTTAACCCCTGTTTATGTGTTACATCGCAGACCCTATAGGAATACCAGCCTTTTAGTCGATTTTTTTTCAGAGCAGCATGGCCGAGTTTCAGTCGTAGCCCGCAGTGCTCGCGGTCCTAAATCCCGCTTTCGCGGAGCCTTACAGCCTTTCACCCCTATGCTAGCCGCCTGGTCCGGTCAGACTGAGCTGAAGACTTTAAATGCCCTGGAGCTTGTAGGCTCTCCCCATCCCTTGCCCGCAAAGGCCTTGCTGTGCGGCTTTTATCTCAATGAGCTCTTGATACGTTTATTGCAATGCTACGATCCCTATCCCCGTCTTTATAAGCTCTATCAGGAAAGTTTAGTCAATTTGGCGAAGCTCGGCGGTATTGAACAAGCCCTGCGCTTGTTTGAAAAGAGGCTATTGCACGAGCTGGGTTATGGTTTGCTCCTAGATTGTGAAGCTCAAAGTGGCAATGCTATTATGGACCAGCATTTTTATCGCTATCATCCTGAATTGGGTTTTATGCGCTCTTCGGAAGAGAATGCAATGGCTCACTTGTTTTCGGGTAAAAGTTTATTGGACTTGCACCACGAACAGCTGGAGAATGAGCAAAGCCTGAAAGACGCCAAGCGTTTAATGCGAATGGCGTTGAATCTACATTTGGGGGATAGGGCGCTCGCGAGTCGGGAATTATTTGGGTAGGGGGCGGAAGACAGAAGACGGAGGAAAAAATGTCAGGGAAATTTCTTAAAATAGGCTCTTTAATCTTTTTGCAAATTGTCATGGTGGGTAATTTGCAAGCACTTCCCGCCAATGCCATTTATGGCGCTGCTTTGCCCTTTCTTTATTTCATCGGTGTGATCGGTTTTTTCATACCCTGTGGTTTGATGGTGGCGGAATTGGCAACCACGCATCCTCAAACGGGTGGTGCTTATATTTGGTCTGAAAAAGCCTTTGGACCTAGCATGGGTTTTTTCACCATTTGTATTTTGTGGGTTTCAAATTTACTTTGGTATCCTTCTATTTTTGTTTTGATTGCCGCCAATCTCGCCTATTTATTCCAAGAATCTTTAGCGCACAGTCGTTCCTTCGTTTTTGGTTTTAGCTTATTAGCCTTTTGGGGGGTAACCGGGCTGAACTGTATGGGTGTCAAAGTCTCCACACGACTCAGTATTTTCTTCGGTATTATTGGTGTGATTCTGCCTATGCTGATCCTGATCTTAGGCGCTGTATTGTGGGCGACTTTTGGTCATGAAATCAGCATTCAAACGGCGCAAGTTGATTATCTCCCCAGCATGGCCAGCATCAACAACCCAGCCTTCTTAATTGCCATTGCCATTTCTTTATTTGGCTTGGAATTAACGGCGGTGCATGCGGGTGATGCCGTGAATCCTAGGCGCGATTACCCGCGCAGCTTGCTGATTTCAGGCAGTGCGTTGGTGGGACTGTTACTCATGTCTGAATTAGCCATCGCCATTATAGTGCCGACCCAGAAATTAAGTTTAGTAACAGGTTTGCTCGATGCTATCCGATATTTCTTTCACGCCGTGCACATGCCCTATTTAATAAAGCCCGTCTTAGTTTTAATATTTTTAGGTAATTTGGGCAGTGTGGCGGCTTGGATGTTAGCGACGACTCGTGGCATGTACGTGGGTTGTAAACGCAATGATTTGGCTGCTTTCCTACAAAAAACCAATAAACATCAGGCGCCTGTTGGCATCTTACTTTTCGAAGCTCTCTTGTTTAGTTTGGCGTGCAGTGTGTTCTTAATTTTCCCGCAGATCAGTGATTCATTCTGGTTATTGTTGGTTCTCTCATCGCAAGTGAGTTTGGTGTATTACATCATTTTATTTGCTTCAGCTGTTTTATTACGCAACAAGACGCCTTCTGCAGAAGGCTTCAGAATTCCGGGTGGAAAAAAGGTTTTATGGTCGATTATGGGTTTGGGGGCATTAACCTCTCTGGTTTCCTTTATGGCGGGTTTTATTTCCCCCTTTACGGGCAATGTTGAGCGAGGTTTTATTTTCCATTTACTGATTTGGACGGGGTTAATGTTGGCACTTTTCTTGCCGCTCTTACTCCTATTAACTAAAAAAGAGATATCCACAGAGAGGCTAGAATGAATAAACACGCTAAAAATACGATTCGATTGGGCGTTAATGTGGATCATGTTGCCACTGTGCGTCAAGCGCGTGCTTCGGCCTCCCCTGATCCCGTAGAGGCCGCTTTAAGTGCCATTAAAGGTGGGGCCGATGGCATCACCTTGCATTTGCGTGAAGATCGACGACATATTCAAGATCACGATCTGGAACGTTTGAGTAAAGTCATCACAGTACCGATGAATCTTGAAATGGCCGTGACCCCAGAAATGTTGGCTATAGCGCAACGCATCAAGCCGGAATGGTGCTGTTTAGTGCCTGAAAAACGCGAAGAATTAACCACCGAAGGCGGTTTGGATGTCATGGCTCAAGAAGAAAAAATAAAGAAATTCTGCGAAGACTTAGCCGCTGCTGGCATTAAAGTCTCTTTATTTATTGCGCCGGATCTCGCGCAAATCGATGCCGCCAAACGTTGTGGTGTTGCTGCTATAGAGTTGCATACAGGTGCCTATGCCAAAGAAGCCTGGAATGAAAACGAAACCAAAGAATTAGATAAAATCATCAAAGCCGCCGAATATGCCGCAGAACTAGGACTCATCGTGAATGCAGGCCACGGCCTGGATCGAGCCAATGTCGGACCCATCGCTACCATTGCTCTCATTAACGAATTAAATATAGGTCACAGCTTAGTAGCCGATGCTATTTTTGTAGGTTTAGAAGAGGCCACACGCAGAATGAAGCATGAAATGCTCGAAGCCAGGGATTCGGTATTAGAACAATAAGAATGTGTGTCCAAATCAAACTGGCGTAGAGCCAATTCACGAATTGGCTCCTCTCTCCTGTAATGAGATCTCGATTCAGTGGAGAGGAGCCAATTCGTGAATTGGCTCTACGCCAGTTTGAAAGGAAAATGCTTCAATTCTATTTTGCCATTCTCATCCCAAAACAACGCATTTCCTTGAGTAAACCAAGCGTCTAAAACAATGCGTTTTGCTGTGCTGCCGTCGCTTAAACGATGTTCGTGTATTTTAGGCCGATGGGTGTGTCCATGAATCATGTGCTGCACTTCGTATTTTTCCATTAACTTTATTGCTTCTTCTGCGGGTACGTCACTGAGGTTGTGATCCACGGTGGGATGACGCCCACGACTGTGCGCGCGCATGCGATTACCGATATAGCGACGGACCGGCAGAGGCAACATAAGCGCGAGTGCTTGTACAAAAGAATTGTGTGTGACCAGTCGCAGCTTTTGATAGGAAGTATCCAGGGTGCAGAGCGCATCGCCATGTGTTAATAAAAGCCGAGTGCCATAGAGTTCAATAATATAGGGGTCAGGAATCAAGTTCAGCTGGGCTTCGCGCGCAAAACCGCTGCTCAATAGAAAATCGCGGTTACCCACCATGAAATAAATATTAAGGCCTTGGCGGGCGGCTGTTTGCAACGCCCGGATAATGCGTAGGTTATAGGGGCTGTGATCGTCATCCCCAATCCAAGCCTCAAAAAAATCCCCTAGGATATACAGAGACTCAGCCGAGTTTTGGTGTTCTTCCAAAAAGCTCAAGAAAGTATCTGTAATTTTCGGGGTGGATTCTTGTAGATGAAGGTCTGAAATAAAGAGGGTGTAGGACCGCGTGGACATGGGAGACTCCTGGACTTTGTCAAAAGAATTGCCATAATAGCTGTTTTTGCTTGTGGGGGCGACCATTGTTGGGCGTCCCCACGGCTGTTTTAAAAAGGCGTCCCCACGATTATGAACACCAAGACTCGTTTCTGCCCCAGCCCCACGGGCTTTATCCACACAGGCAATATACGCACGGCTCTTTTCAATGTGCTCTATGCGCGCCATCATCAAGGCGAGTTTTTATTGCGCATTGAGGACACCGATTTAGAGCGCTCGGAAGATCGCTATACTGAAAGCCTAATGCGCGATCTCAAATGGTTGGGTTATGACTGGCAAGAAGGGCCTGAAAAGGACCAGGGTCGAGGGCCTTATTGGCAATCCCAGCGTCAAGCGATTTATGATGATTATTATCATCAATTAGAAGAAAAAAAATTGGTCTATCCTTGTTTTTGCAGCCCCGATGAATTGGCTTTAAGCCGAAAAATTCAACGAGCCGCTAATAAGCCTCCGCGTTATGCGGGCACCTGTACTCAGCTGACTCAGGCTGAAATTGAAGCAAAAATTGCTGAAGGTTTGAAGCCCACCTTACGTTTCAGTTTGAAGCATGAGGAGGCAATTGAATTTGTGGATTTAGTGCGAGGCCCTCAGCGCTTTCAAACTAAAGATATCGGCGATTTTATTATTCGTCGTGCGGACGGCACCTCACCTTTTATGTTTTGTAATGCCATCGATGATTCGCTCATGGGTGTAACGCATGCCTTGCGTGGTGAAGATCATTTAACGAATACACCCTGTCAGCTGGCTATATTGAAGGCACTAGGATTGCGTGCTCCTCAGTATGGGCATGTTAGCTTAATCACGGGTAATGATGGCAGCCCCTTATCCAAGCGCAATGGCAGTCTCAGCGTTCAAGAATTACGTGCCACGGGCTATTTGCCATTGGCCATTAATAATTATTTAGCACGTCTGGGCCATCATTACAGCAATGACGCTTTTATGACTATGGACGAATTATCCGCGCAATTTAAAACCGAAGGCTTGAGTCGATCTCCCGCACGTTTTGATGCGGATCAATTGAATTTTTGGCAAAAAGAAGCAGTACAGCGCTTAACAGAAGCTGAACTTTGGGAATGGATTTCTGAGCTACGCCCAGAAATCCCAGCTCAACATCAGGCTGTATTTGCAAAATTGATGATCGCTAATATTTGTTTTCCAGCAGAAGTCGTCACATGGCTCACTATTTTGTTTAAAGAGGGCCTCAGCTATGAAGCTGAAGCCCAAGCTGTGTTGAATGCCACTGATAAAAATTTCTTTAAAGAAGCTTTGAATGCATTGGAAAAAACAGGCAAAGATTATAGAAAATTGGTCGAACACTTGCAGCAGAGCTGCGGCCTAAAGGGTAAAGCTTTATATCAACCCTTGCGTGTAGTTTTAACAGGTCAATTGCATGGGCCTGAGATGGCAACATTGATGGAAATGATGGATATTAAATTGATAGAAAAACGTTTAAATAAGGCTTCCCATGTTTAATATCTATAACAGCTTAACTAAGCAAAAAGAGCTTCTAAAACCCATCAAAAGCGAAGAAATTTCCCTTTATGTGTGTGGCATGACGGTTTACGACTATTGCCATATCGGACATGGACGTATTTTTGTGGTCTACGATGCTTGGGTGAAATTCATGCGTTCACAAGGCTATAAAATAACCTATGTGCGTAATATTACGGATGTCGATGACAAAATTATCAAACGTGCCAATGAAAACAAAGAATCTACTCTAGAGCTCACGCAACGTTTTATCCAAGCTATGCACGAAGACGAAGCTTCTCTTGGTGTCGCACGTCCGGATTACGAGCCGCGTGCCACAAATTATATTCCGCAAATGATCAGTTTAATTAGCACATTGCAAGAGAAGGGTTATGCCTATGCCGCCAAAAATGGGGATGTGTGTTTCAGAGTGGAAAATTTCAAAGACTATGGAAAATTATCGAATCGTAATTTAGAAGAATTAGAAGCGGGTGCTCGCGTTGAAATTCACGAAGGCAAGGAAAATCCCCTCGATTTTGTCTTATGGAAATTAGCAAAGCCTGGCGAACCCAGCTGGCCTTCGCCCTGGGGTGAAGGGCGACCGGGTTGGCACATTGAGTGCTCTGCTATGTCGAGCGATTTATTAGGGCAGCCTTTTGACATCCATGGTGGTGGTATTGATCTTAAATTCCCGCATCATGAGAACGAATTGGCTCAATCTGAAGCAGCCTGCGATTGCCCCTTTGTGAATTGTTGGATGCATGTGGGCCATGTGCAAATGGATTCTGAAAAGATGTCTAAGTCTTTAGGCAATTTCCTAACAATTCGTGAATTATTAAAAAGCCATGATGGTGAAGTCTTGCGTTACTTCCTATTATCAGGCCATTACCGCAGCCCCATTAGTTTCAGCGATGAAAATATGAGTCATGCTCTGCAAGCGTTATCGCGTCTCTATGCTGCTATGCGTGGTTTGCCAGAGACTAAAAAGCATTCCGGTGAAGACTATCGTTTAGAATTCCAAAGCGTGTTGAGAGATGATTTCAATACACCTCAAGCGCTCTCTGTGTTATTTGATATGGCGCGAGAAATAAATAAATTACGCGATGAGAGTGAATTAGAAAAAGCCGCCGAATTGGCTAATACACTGCGTGATTTAGCTAAAATTCTAGGTTTCCTACAGCAAGATCCTGAAAAATTCCTGCAAGGAAAGGCGCATAATCCGGCGGAAATTGAAGCCCTCATCGAGGCACGCAGAATAGCACGCGAGAATAAAGACTGGTCTAAGGCCGATGAAATTCGCAAACAGCTTGATGACTTGGGTATCAGTATTGAAGATACGTCAAAGGGTACGCTTTGGCGAGTTGGGGTTTTGTAAGATATTTTCCATTCAAAATTTGTTGTTCCCCGTGCTCTCGCATAGAGTACTCTGCAGGGAAATTTAACGCATAATTATTAATTTCCCCCTGTCATTCCCGCGGAGGCGGGAATCCAGTCTAAAACAGCAGCATTCCTTTCTCGCCTGGAAGGCGAGTGTGTTTATCAAAGCCTTTTGCCCGCGTGTTTACGCGGGAAAGGAACGCTGCTGTTTTAGACTGGATTCCCGCCTCCGCGGGAATGACAGTCGTCTAAGCATTATTTTGATAGCTTTCGTGGTGATGACAAATAGATTATAAACTTATTTGTTTTACGGTAAAAAACACGGTCTATCAAACTTCCAGAAAGTCATTATTATTCCCTCATGATCTTAGTAAAGCAAAAACGCGGCTATGTCCTATTGGAAGTCTTAGTAGCTTCATGCATTTTTGGTTTTTTGATCTTATCCGGTTTTCATCATCAAGTGCAGAATCTTAAAAAATCAGCGCATGAATTTGAGCGATTGGGGGCTATTAATGAGGCTCGTAATTTATTAGAGCGTTTTAGGGCGAGTCCTTTGTACAAAGATGTGGAGTTTAATCGTTGGGAGTCGAATCTGCACAGCGTATTGCCGGAAGTGATGGGTGCTTATCATTGCAATGCAGATCATTTTTGTGAGGTTTCACTGCGATGCGGACAAGAAGAGTTCAAGCTTTCGGCTTTAGTCTATTAGAAGTAGTCTTGGGTTTGGCCTTGAGCGCCCTGTTAATCTTAGGCCTTATTAAGCTCATGTTGAGTTTTGAAGCCAGTTATCGCTTGCAGAAGGCGTGGCTTAAAATGCATCAAGAAGCCTATTTTTTGAGCTCCTATCTATTGCCGCGCATGGCACGTGCGGGTTTTTCTTGTGAAGGCTCGCTGAACACGCCCTTTGTCGTGCAGGGTTATGAAGCAGGCCATTTACCCCACTTTATTACTTCAGCGCAAAAAGTGAGAGGCGATGTTGTTGTGATTGGGCTCTGTGCTCGTTATGAAGGACGTTTGCAATTTAAACAATTTGCGTATTATGTGGGTGAAACCACTCGATCTAATCAGCAGGGCCAATTCATTCGGGTCCTATATGAAAAAGCTCTGGATGGTAATCGCATCGAGCTGGAAGAGGGTGTTCAAGCTTTAACGATGGAGTATGGCCTTAAGTCAGAAACTGGCGCTTTAAGTTATTATCCTGCTTCAAAAATCACTGATTGGACTCAGGTTGTGTCGCTCAATCTAAATTTTGTATTGGGTTCGATTGAGCCTGTTCTTATTAATTCCAAAAAACAATTTTTGTTGAAACCCTGGAAAATCTATGTTTATTTACGTCAATCTGCATAAACAACAAGGCAGTATTTTAGGGCTTAGTTTATTATTTTTATCCACTTTCAGTTTTATCTTATTAAGTAGTTTAGAGCTTCATTTAAAACAAATTCAATCCACGCAGCTTTTTTATCATAAAGCACAGTTACTGAATCAAGCGGAGTCTCGTTTAAAATCAAACTTAAATTCATCTCATTTATCTTTAGATCATCAGGATGCCTGTGGAAATCAATATTATGTTTTAGAAGCATCTGCTTCGGATGTTTTAGCGGCGGCGCATCTGGGTGCTTTATTAATGAAGCCTGCGCTTAAATGGCCTGTGGGCTGTAAAGCGCAGCTATTAAAATTAATTTATCAGGCAATGGACTAATATACCTATCGTATCTTCAGGTGCGATGGGCATAGCATATCTCTGTGGTTTTTGTGCGACTTTAGCCAGTATGGGTAAATCGCTTGACAGCGAGAGAAGCGCCTTGGTATAAAAGCGCACGTCTAAGGACCTCTTGGATTTCCATAAACCTGATAAGGATACTCACCATGAACAAAACAGAACTGATCGAAAAAATTGCAGAAGGCGCTGATCTCTCTAAAGCCGCAGCCGCTCGAGTACTTGAACTTATACATGAAAATATCACAGAAGCTTTAGTTTCCGGCGGTAAAGTCGTGTTAGCCGATTGGGGTACTTATGCCATAAGCCAGCGTGCTGCACGTAGCGGCCGTAATCCTCAAACGGGTGAAACCATTCAAATTGCAGCTTCTACTTCTGTTAAATTTAAGCCTGCGAAGAAATTAAAAGATAAAGTTAGTGATAAAGCTGGCTAAAAACATTCCTGTGGAATGTTTCTAATAGGGCGCCTTTGGGCGCCTTTTTTTTGCCGTAGGGGCGACCCTTGCGGTCGCCCTTCTTGGTTAAATAGGGATCTCGTTACGGGATAGACGGGTGATTCGTGAATCACCCCTGCGAGATAGAGAAATCTCGTTACAGGATAGAAGGGCGACCGCGAGGGTCGCCCCTACGGCAGTTTAATTGAGAATTTTCTTGATTAACGGCAGTGTTTAAGCTATTTTCTCGCCTCAGTCTTAGCTGGGGGTGACTCCCTGGTAGTTGGGTGCTTAGCTCAGATGGTAGAGCGTCGCCTTTACACGGCGAATGTCGGGGGTTCGATCCCCTCAGCACCCACCAATTAAAATGACTGTGTACGGAGTGGTAGTTCAGTTGGTTAGAATACCGGCCTGTCACGCCGGGGGTCGCGGGTTCGAACCCCGTCCACTCCGCCATTTTTTAAGTTGTCTCTACGGAAACCCATGCTCCAAAACATCCGAGAACATATCCAAGGCTGGTTTGCCACCGTCATCATCATTGTCGTTGCTCTCTCTTTTGCGCTCTTTGGCATTCAATCTTATCTTCAGGGGGATAACCCTAAATTAGCCACTGTGGCTGTGGTGGAAGGTGAAAAAATCACCGCCATGCAATTGCAGCAACGCTATCATCGTCTTTTAGAGCAAACACCCAATGCCAATGCCTTAACGGGAAAGGCGCGTCTTGCACTCCAAAATCAAGCCTTGAAGCAGCTCATTCATGAAACAGCTTTGCTGCAGGTTGCTGAAGATTTGGGTTTGACTGTCAGTGCCACAGAGCTCAAAGCTTTTATTATGCAAATGCCGGCTTTCCAAGTGGAAGGGCATTTTTCCTTGCCGCGCTTCAATCAGGTTATTGCCTTCAATGGCTTGAGCTTGCAGCAGTTTGAGCAAGAAATTCGGCAGATGCTTCTATTAACTCAGTTGCAAGCCTTGGTTCAGATGGGATCTTTTGTCTTGCCTGCTGAGGCTCAGCAAGCCTATGCCTTATTAGAGCAGAAACGTGATTTGGATTATCTAGAGCTATCCAATAAGCACTTTGCGCAAAACTTCCAGCCCACTCAAGCGCAAGTAGAGAGCTACTACAAGGCGCATCTATCACGCTTTATGCAGCCAGAGCGAGTGAGTATTGCTTATGTTGAGTTGTCGCCCCAGCAGCTTGTTGCGACGATCAAGTTGAGTGATGCGGAGCTCAAGGCCTATTACGAAGAGCATCGCGCTAATTTCCCCGCTTCCAAAAGCTTTGCTGAATTAAAGCCCTCTCTAGTGAAGGCCTTGAATCAGGAAAAGACAGAGCAATTGCTGGCTGAAAAAAGCGAAGAGTTGGCCAATTTAAGTTTTACAAACCCTGAAAGTTTAGAGGTAGTGTCCAAAACGCTTAAATTGCCTATAGAACATACGCCTTTGTTTGATCGAAAGGGTGTGGCTGTGGGTGTGTTGGCAGATCCCAAAGTGGTGGCGGCGGCTTTTAGTGAAGAAGTTTTGGCGCAGGATAATAACAGCAGTCCTATTGAGCTTAAGAATGGGGGCTTGATCGTCCTGCGTGTGGATCAGCATAAGGCCGCCCGTGCTCAGCCTTTGGCAGAGCTTCGTCCCGTTATTGAGGGTCTTTTAAAGCAAGAAGAAGCCAAGACCTTAAGTTACCAAGCTGCAGCAAAGATTGAGGCCGCTTTAAATGCCGGTCAAAGTGAAGCTTTGGTTGCCAAAAACTATAAGCTTAACTGGATTAAAAAGCCGGGTATTTCATTGGGGGATCAGGCTGTGCCTGCGCCCATAGTGGCTGCAGCCTTTAAGGTGGCTTTTGATGGGTCCAATCCTTCTAAGGCCCAGCTGGTCAGCTTGCCGGATGGCTATGCCATCGTGCGAGTGGTGGCTCATCAATGGGGTCAAGCGGCTCATTTGAGTGAAGCTGAGCAAAAAGCCTGGTTAGCTCAGTTAGCGGCCCATCAATCCGAGATCGAATATCAGCTTTATGTGCAGGCTTTGGTAGAAGAAGCTAAGGTAAAACTGAAAAAAGCACCGGCACCTAAAGAGTTCTGATGGGTTCATTGTAAGTGATTGACCTATTCTTTTGTGCATCTTTGACAGTATCGAAAGCTCAGGGCTTATACAAAAATAATCTAACTAATTGATAATTATCGATAATGTACCTTCCGAGTGGTAGGGGGGTGTTGTAAGGCTGGGTTCTTAATTTGTACAGTTCTTGAGGCCGCTCAAACTTATGCTAGAGTTTCTCTTACCCGTAAAAGGGATGTGCGTATCAAGATTTGCTAACAAGGATTGTTAGACCTAGTTGAACAGGATGTTCCGAGGAAATGTTGATAAACACATGCCTTATGAGAATAAGGCGGTTTAAGGTCTGTGTTATGGTATGGATATCCACGATGGGCAAGGACGCCCAGAGCAGACCCCTCTAAAGTTCAGTTCTTTTTCCACGAGGAAAACGTATTGAATTTTAGAAAAATTTCTTCGTTGTGTAAGGCTTTAGCAGCTCTCGCTGTCTTCAGCGGGAACGGCTCTCTGTTGCTCCCCTAGCTTTCCTCCACTACAATGCCGTATGAATTTCTCATTGTTAAATATGGAAGCTTTTAATAAGGCCCAATCCGCGGATGAGCCTTTCCCTTATTTCCTAGTCAATCCATTTATCGATCCCGCCGCCATGACGGAAATCTTAGAAGATTTTCCGGCCATAGAACAAGGCGGCAGCTTTCCGGCTACCAGTCAAAACACCCAAGGTGCTTTGGCAGAGCTTCTTAAAGAGCTTGAGAGCGATGAGCTCAGAGAAAGTGTTGGGAAGAAGTTTAATATCGATCTTTCCAATCGAAGCCCCATGATGACGCTGCGAGGCTATTCTCGTGCTAAAGACGGGGAAATCCACACCGATTCAAAATCCAAATGCGTTACTTTTTTGATTTATTTAAACCCTGAGTGGGAAGCTGAAACGGGACGCTTAAGATTGCTTTATAGCGGAGACGCCTTAACGCCTTATGCGGCCGAAGTGCCTCCGACCTTTGGTTCGACAGTCGTCTTCAAAGTAACGGATAATTGCTGGCATGGTTACGAGCCTTTTGCGGGTGTCAGACGCTCCATTCAGCTGAATTACATGATGTCTCAGGCTAAGGCGAATCGGTATATGCGATTGCATAAGATTTCTGCCTGGTTTAAGAAATTGCTGTCTTCGTAGGGGCGATCCTCGCGCTCGCCCGTCTCAATTGAACCGAGATCTTGCTATCGGGTAGAGACAATTCATGAATTGTCTCTCTATCCTGTAACGAGAGAGACAATTCGTGAATTGTCTCTACCCGATAGCGAGATCTCGTTACAGGAAAGAAGGGCGACCGCGAGGGTCGCCCCTACGCCAGTTTGATTTGCGCAGTCCAGTATTCAATACAGCCCAAATACCCCATAAGATTTATTGTTTCCACCCCCCGACTTCGTTATACTGCCCCCTCATTTTAATAGGGTAAATCATGCGTCGACACTTAATAGCGGGCAATTGGAAAATGAATGGCACTCGGGCCAGTATTGGGCTATTGCTGAGTGATTTCAAACAAGAGTTAGAAGCGGCTACAGCGGCGGGTCGTGTTTCTTCTGATGTAGAATGGGCGGTTTTTCCTCCCTTTGTTTTTTTAGCGGAATGTCAGCATCACTTAGCAGAAACTTCCATTGCTTGGGGCGCGCAAACGGTGAGTGAGCATGCCTATGGCGCTTTCACTGGTGAAACTTCAGCGGCTATGTTGAAAGAATTTGCTTGTCAGTATGTGTTGGTGGGGCATTCAGAGCGACGACAATTATTTAAAGAATCCAATAAAGACGTGGCCAAAAAATTTGTCGCAGCCCTTCATTATGATTTAAAGCCCATTTTATGTGTGGGTGAAACTGAAATTGAACGTGAAGCGGGTTTGAGTTTGCATGTGATACAAGCGCAAATTGCAGCTGTTTTAGAGTTGGATGCTCAGCTTCCCAATTTTCAAAATGCGGTGATTGCTTATGAACCTGTGTGGGCTATTGGTACCGGTAAAAATGCAACGCCTGAGCAAGTTCAAGAAGTGCATGCGGCTATACGCGCACAGCTTAGAGTGCATCGCGCTGATTTAGCCGATCAAATGCGTATTATTTATGGTGGTAGCGTGAAACCTGAAAACGCAAAAATTTTATTAGAAATGCCCGATGTGGATGGCGCTTTGGTGGGCGGAGCTTCTTTACAAGCCAAACATTTTGTAGAAATAGGTGCAGCATGCAATCATTGATTTTAGTTTTACACGTACTTTTTGCCGTAAGTCTTATTGCTTTGGTGTTAATGCAACACGGCAAAGGTGCCGATGCGGGTGCGTCTTTTGGTGGCGGATCTTCCAACACCATGTTTGGAAGCCAAGGATCAACTCCTTTTTTAGTTAAGATTACAGGCCTAGTGGCCACTTTATTTATAGTAACGAGTTTGATTTTAGGTTACATGGCCTATCACGCACAATCACAAATAAATGCAGTGCCTGATACTTTCGATAATGCACTAAAATCGGTAGCTTCAGATGAAGCATCCCCCATTCAAAATACAGAGAAAAAAGAAGAGGCGGCTCCTAAGCGAGATCGCAACGAGAAAAGAATTTAAAATTTTAGCCGAAGTGGTGAAATTGGTAGACACACCGCTCTGAGGGGGCGACGGCGCGAGCCGTGCCGGTTCGAGTCCGGCCTTCGGCACCAGTTAATTAATACAATGTTTTTTCTTGGGAAAGACAAATCAAAAATGCTAGAAAATTATTTCCCCATCCTGGTATTTTTAGGCATCGGTGTTGTAATCGGTGCGGTTCCTTTATTGCTTTCTTTTATTTTAGGGCCACGTCGTCCTAATGATGCCAAATTATCTCCTTATGAATGTGGCTTTAATGCCTTTCAAGATGCGCGCATTCCCTTTGATGTTCGTTATTATCTGGTGGCCATTTTATTTATTATTTTTGATTTAGAGACCGCTTTTTTATTTCCTTGGGCTGTGGTTTTGCGAAAAATCAGTGGCCCCGGATTTTGGGCTATGATGATCTTCCTAGGTATTTTAACCATTGGTTTTATTTATGAGTGGAAGCGAGGGGCTTTAGAGTGGGAATAGAAGATCTCCAAAAACAGGGCTTTTTATTAACCTCGGTTGATAAGCTGGCAAGCTGGGCGCAGAGTGGCTCGCTGTGGCCTATGACCTTTGGTTTGGCCTGTTGTGCTGTTGAAATGATGCACTGTGCAGCGGCTCGTTATGATATTGATCGCTTTGGTTTAATTTTCAGGCCCAGCCCTCGTCAATCGGATGTCATGATTGTGGCCGGCACCTTATGTAATAAAATGGCGCCTGCTTTGCGCAAAGTCTACGATCAAATGGCTGAGCCGCGTTGGGTGATTTCTATGGGTTCTTGTGCGAATGGTGGTGGTTATTATCACTATTCTTATTCAGTGGTGCGCGGTTGTGATCGTATTGTGCCCGTGGATATTTATGTCCCCGGTTGTCCGCCCACCGCAGAAGCTTTGCTCTACGGTATTATTCAATTACAAAATAAAATTAAACGAAAGAATCTAATACAGCGGTGAATCTGGCGCCCCTACGGAAATATTAATGTTACTTGAACTTTTACAACAAGAATTTGCAGCGCTAGTCGACAATATCGATGATAGCTCCGATATGATTACCATCGAATTACCGGCTGTCGATTTGCTAGCCGTGGCGAATAAATTACACTCAGATCCTCGTTTTCATTTTGAGCAACTCATCGATTTATGCGGCGTGGATTATTTGCAATACGGCGTTTCGGAATGGCGTACTACCGATACGACTGAAACAGGCTTTAGTCGCGCTGTTAATTATAATATCCATGAGCGAGCTACTCCTTGGGGGAAACCGCGTTTTGCTGTTGTGTATCATTTGCTGTCTGTTGCCCACAACCGTCGTTTACGTTTAAGAGTCTTTGCAGAATCCACTTCTTTATTAATACCCTCCGTGGTCGCGATTTGGCCTTCAGCCGATTGGTTTGAGCGTGAAGCTTTCGATTTATATGGCATTAGTTTTGATGGTCATCCCGATTTGCGCCGCATACTCACCGATTATGGTTTTAAAGGGCATCCCTTCCGCAAAGATTTCCCACTCATTGGGCAAGTGGAACTTCGATACGATGCTGCTGAAAAACGCTGCGTTTACGAGCCTGTGAGCATTCAAGCTCGAATTACAGTGCCTAAAGTTATTCGTCATGACAATCGTTATCTGCCCGATGTGGAGAAAACGAATGGCTGATATTAAAAACTGTACCCTTAATTTTGGCCCTCAACATCCCGCGGCTCACGGTGTGTTGCGTTTGATTTTAGAATTGGATGGGGAAGTCATTCAAAATATTGACCCTCATATTGGCTTATTACATCGCGCCACTGAAAAATTAGCGGAATCCAAACCTTTTAATCACAGCATTGGTTATATGGATCGTTTGGATTATGTGTCCATGATGGCCAATGAACACGCCTATGTATTAGCCATCGAGAAATTACTGAAATTAACACCGCCTACACGCGCTCAATACATACGCGTGATGTTTGATGAAATTACTCGCATATTAAATCATTTATTGTGGTTAGGTGCGCATGCGCTGGATATAGGCGCGATGACGGTGTTTTTATATTGTTTCCGTGAACGCGAAGATTTGATGGATTGTTACGAAGCGGTTTCCGGTGCGCGCATGCACGCGACGTATTATCGCCCTGGTGGCGTTTACCGTGATTTGCCAGACTCTATGCCGCAATACAAAGCGTCTCGCTGGCATAATGAAAAAGAAACCAAAGAGCGTAACCGCAATCGTGAAGGCTCTTTACTCGATTTTATTGAAGATTTCACAAATCGCTTCCCTAAATTAGTGGATGAGTATGAAACCCTCTTAACCGATAATCGTATCTGGAAACAGCGAACGGTGGATATTGGTATTGTTACGGCTGAACGTGCATTAGCTTTAGGTTTTACGGGCCCCATGTTGCGCGGATCCGGTGTGGAATGGGATTTACGTAAAAAACAACCTTATGAAGTCTATGATCGTTTAGATTTTGATATCCCTATTGGAACGAACGGCGATTGTTATGATCGTTATTTAGTGCGTGTTGAAGAAATGCGGCAATCGAATCGTATTATTCGTCAATGCATTGATTGGTTGCGTAAGAATCCAGGCCCTGTGATGAGTTCGGATCATAAAATTACACCGCCGCCCCGCGTGATGATGAAAGAAAAAATGGAATCCCTGATTGATCATTTTAAGCTCTTCAGTGAGGGTTATAGTGTGCCTGCCGGTGAAGCTTATGCGGCCATTGAACATCCTAAAGGTGAGTTTGGTATTTACTTAATCAGTGATGGCGCCAACAAGCCTTATCGGCTTAAAATCCGCGCCGCGGGTTTCGTGCATCTGGCGGCCCTGACTGAAATGTCGCGCGGACATATGTTGGCGGATTTAGTGGCTTTGATTTCAAGTATTGATGTGGTGTTTGGTGAGGTAGATCGTTAATGAGCTTCATGATTGCAGAAAACATAAAACAAAAAATCGATTACTGGTTAAGCAAATACCCAGCGGATCGAAAACGTTCTGCGATTGTCGAAGCTTTGCTTTTAGTGCAAGAACAAAATCAGGGCTGGCTCAGTGAGGAGGCGATGAATGCCGTTGCCAGCTATTTAGACTTGCTTCCTATCTTTGTTTATGAAGTCGCCACTTTTTACGATATGTATGAATTAAAGCCTATAGGCCAACATAAGATTGCAATCTGTACGAATTTGTCGTGCCAGTTGCGTGGCGCTGAAAAAATAGTTGAGCATTTTAAAGCACGCTTAGGTGTGGGTTTAGGTGAAACCACAGCCGACGGAAAATTTAGTTTACGTGAAGTGGAATGCATGGCCGCTTGCGATGGGGCGCCTATGTGTCAGGTGGATGATAGAAAATGTTATCCCAATTTGACCCAAGAACGTGTTGATGAATTATTAAAAGAATTATCAAAAGAGAAATGATGTTAAACAACCTGGAAATAAACCAAGTCTGCTTACGCACTAAGCATTTGCCAGATCCCTACAGCCTAAAAACGTATTTAGACTTGGGCGGTTATCAAGTATTGCAACGCATACTCACTGAAAAAACACCTGCTAAAGATATTATCGAAGTCTTAAAAGAATCTGGCTTGCGTGGTCGTGGTGGTGCGGGTTTCCCCACGGGTTTGAAATGGAGCTTTGTAAACACCACTCAGCCTGGTCAAAAATACATGGTCTGTAATGCCGATGAAAGCGAGCCCGGTACTTTCAAAGATCGCGACATCATGCTGTACAACCCACACCAGTTATTAGAAGGCATTGCGATTGGTTGTTATGTTATCAATGCAACGGTGGGTTATAACTTATTGCGTGGCGAATTTTACGAGCCTTTTTTACGTTGCGAACAGGCTTTAAAAGAAGCCTATGAAGCCGGTTTTTTAGGCAAAAATATTTTAGGCTCTGGTATTGATATTGATATCTATAATCACCGCACGGCGGGCGCCTATATTTGTGGTGAAGAAACAGCTCTTTTAAATTCATTAGAAGGCAAGCGTGCCATGCCGCGCAATAAACCACCTTTTCCAGCGAATGTGGGCTTATACGGCAAGCCTACCACTGTGAACAACGTCGAAAGTTTTGCATCGGTGCCTTTAATTTTAGAGAAAGGTGCGAAATGGTTTGCTGATATGGGTCCTCCTAAAAATGGAGGCACTAAGATTTTTTCTGTGAGTGGACATGTGAATAAACCTGGGAACTATGAAATACCCTTAGGCACTCCGTTTGCGACTTTATTGGAATTGGCGGGTGGTATGCGTGATGGCGCAAAATTAAAAGCGGTTATTCCCGGTGGAAGTTCAATGCCTGTGATACCCGCCGCTGTCATGATGGAAACCAATATGGATTATGACAGCCTAATGAAAGCGGGATCCATGTTAGGTTCCGGTGGTGTGATGGTGATGGATGAATCTACCTGTATGGTCAAAGCCTTGTCACGCATTACAAAATTTTACATGCATGAATCCTGTGGCCAATGCACACCGTGTCGAGAAGGCAGTGGTTGGGTGCATCGTTTAGTGCGAAAGATTGAAGAAGGCCTGGGTGAGCCAGGTGATGTGGATAAATTGGCGCAGGTTGCTAAAAGCATCGAAGGTCGTACTATATGCGCCTTCGGTGAAGCGATTGCGTGGCCCGTCGCTGGTTTTTTACGGCATTTTCGTGAGGAATTTGATCGACATGTTCAAAATCGAGGCTGCCCTTTTTGATGGCTGTGCTATGCCGTAGGGGCGTCTGATTTAAAATGGGTCGAATCGCCCGTCTCGATTGAGCAGAAATCTCGCTATCGGGTAGAGACAATTCACGAATTGTCTCTTTCGTTACAGGATAGAGAGACAATTCATGAATTGTCTCTACCCGATAGGAAGATTGCGTTACAGGAAAGAAACGAGTTTTTATGATAGAACTAGAAATTAACAATCAGAAAATCAGCGTGCAAGTGGGCGCTATGATTATTCAGGCAGCTGATCAAGCGGGTATTTATATTCCGCGCTTTTGCTATCATCGTAAATTAAGCATTGTCGCGAATTGTCGTATGTGTTTGGTGGAAGTGGAAGGTGTCGCTAAGTCATTGCCGGCTTGTGCAACTCCTGCTTCGTCTGGTATGAAAGTTTTCACCGCCTCTCCTAAAGCCTTAGAAGCACAGCGTGCCGTGATGGAGTTTTTGTTAATCAATCATCCGCTCGATTGCCCTATTTGCGATCAAGGTGGTGAATGTGAATTGCAAGATCAATCCATGGGATATGGTCGAGCGGATTCTACCTACAATCAACCCAAACGCGCTGTTTTTAGCGATGATTTAGGACCCTTGGTTGAAACAGAAATGACACGTTGCATACATTGCACGCGCTGTGTGCGTTTTGGTGATGAAATTGCAGGCTTGCCTGAAATCGGCGCTACCGACCGTGGTGAAGACATGCAGATTGGCACCTATGTGAAGCATTTTATGCATTCTGAAGTTTCAGGCAATATTATTGATTTGTGTCCTGTGGGCGCTCTTACTTCTAAGCCTTTTGATTATAAAGCCCGTTCTTGGGAAATGCGTGAAAATCATTCTATTGCGCCACACGATTGCTTGGGCTCGAATATTTTTGTGCACACGCGTAATCGCGATAATTTAGCACAACGTCGTGTCATGCGTGTGGTGCCTCGAGCGAATGAGGCTGTGAATGAAATTTGGATAAGTGACCGTGATCGCTTTAGTTATGAAGCTTTGTATCACGAAGATCGTGTGTTAAAGCCCATGGTGAAACGCAACGGTGAATGGCAAGAAATTGAATGGCAGCCCGCTTTATTGGAAATAGTGGATCGCACACGCGCCATTATTAATTTACAAAGCCCTGAGTTGCTTGGGGCTTTAGCTTCACCCAATTCCACTGTAGAAGAGTTTTATCTATTACAAAAATTAATGCGTGCTTTAGGCAGCGCTAATATTGATCATCGTTTAACACAATCCAATCCCAGTGATGAAGCCGAATGGGACTTAGGCTTGCCTGTGAACGATATTGAACAGTGTTCAGCTGTTTTATTGGTGGGCTCTAATATTAGAAGTGAGCAGCCTTTGCTTTCCACGCGTCTCTTTAAAGCACATAAAAAAGGCGCCCAAATTATGGCGCTTAATCTAATGGATTATGAATTTAGCTATCCTGTGAATGCCAAAATAATTAATTCAAATCTAAGTCGAAGCCTGGTCGAAATTGCGCATGCCCTGGCAGATTTGAATAATCAAAGCATTGAATTACCCAAAGTTGAGATTAGCGAAAGCGCGCAAAAAATAGCTAAGAACCTGAAGGCATCGCCTCGTTCAGCTATCTTCATCGGAGCCGATGCCATCAATCATCCGCAATCAGCCATAATTCGACATCTAATTCGGCTCATTGCTGAATTAAGTGGCGCGAGTTTTGGTGCTGTCAGTGTGGGTGCTAATAGTTTAGGTGCTTGGGCGGCTAATGCAGTGCCGGATACTAATGCTCTAAATGCCAAAGCCATGTTAACGGATAGTCCTTTAAAAGCTTATTATTTGTTAAATACAGAGCCAGAATTTGATACGGCCTTTGCTAAAGCCGCAACAGCGGCTTTAGAAAAAGCCGCTTTGGTTGTTTGCCTCAGTGTGTTTAAAACACCCGCCATGTTGGAATATGCAGACTTTATATTACCTGTGGCGCCCTTTACTGAAAATAGTGGCACTTTAGTGAACGCTTTGGGTGAGTGGCAAAGCTTTAATGCGGTGAGTGTTCCTGAAGGTGAATCTAAGCCTGCCTGGAAAGTGTTAAGAGTATTGGCCAATCTTTTCGAATTAGCTGATTTTGATTATCAAAAAACACAGTCTATTATTGATGAACTAAAAGCCGCGCCTATCAAAAAAGAACCTTCTAAACAGTTTTCTCTAAAAGAATTAACCTTCACTGAAGATGCTGAATTAACGCGCTTCGCACCCTGGCCAATTTATAGAACGGATGCATTGGTGCGCCGAGCCAAAGCTCTGCAAAAAACCCAGCACATTCTGAATGAAAATCTAGCCAGCATAGCGCTTAATCAAAAAACAGCCGATCGCTTAAAATTAAAAGCGGGTAGTCTAGTCACCGCGACTCAAGAAGATTCAAAACTCAGTTTGCCTTTATCCATCAATAATCAACTTGCAGACAACTTAGTGCTCATTCCATCAGGCCTAAACGAAACAGCAGCTTTTGGCGCAAGCAATGCGCCAATAGGGGTGATCCATGATTGATCAACTCATCACGCTCGGTTGGATTTTATTAAAAATACTCGCCATTGTTTTGCCTTTATTAGGTGTAGTGGCCTATGCCACGATGGCTGAGCGTAAAGTGATTGGTTATATGCAGGGGCGTATTGGCCCGAATCGAGTCGGTATTTTTGGTTTGGGTCAGCCTATTGCGGATTCCATTAAATTAATTTTAAAAGAACTGATTGTTCCTACGGTTTCTAATCGCTATTTGTTTTTATTAGCGCCTATTCTAAGTCTGGCTCCTGCGTTGTCGGTGTGGGCTGTGGTGCCCTTTATGCCGGGCTGGGTTATTTCCAATGTGAATGCGGGCATGCTGTTAATTTTGTCGATGACCTCCTTAGGGGTCTATGGCATTTTAGTGGCGGGTTGGGCTTCAAATTCTAAATATTCTTTTCTAGGTTCATTGCGCAGTGCCGCTCAAGTGGTTTCGTATGAAATTGCGATGGGTTTTTGTTTTGTGGGTGTTTTAATAGCCGCAGGCAGTGCCAATTTGGAAACAGTGGTTTTGCAACAGCAGGGCGGCATTTGGCATTGGTATGCATTGCCTTTATTGCCCTTATTTATCGTCTATTGGATCTCAGGTGTGGCCGAAACAAATCGTGCACCCTTTGATGTGGCTGAAGGTGAATCAGAAATTGTAGCGGGTTTCCATGTGGAATATTCAGCGATGGGTTTTGGTGTATTTTTCTTGGCAGAATATGCCAATATGATTTTAATTGGTGCTATTGCGAGCTTATTGTTTTTGGGTGGTTGGTTGTCTCCTTTTGAAGGTATTCCTCTTTTAGGTGATTGGCTGGCCTGGGTCCCTGGCATTGTTTGGTTTGCCATGAAAATAGGAATCTTTATTTTTGTATACTTCTGGTTGCGAGCAACTTTCCCGCGTTATCGTTATGACCAATTGATGTATTTAGGATGGAAGGTATTAATTCCCGTTACTCTGGTGTGGATTGTGCTAGAAGCAGTGGCTATTCAATTTCGAATAGCGCCCTGGTTCAACTAGGAGACAAGAGTGTTGGTGCGCATTAAACAATTAATTAAAACTTTCACGCTCTGGGAGTTATTGGTGGGCCTCAGTGTCACGCTGCGTTATTTTTTCAAGAAAAAAACAACCATCCAATACCCTGAAGAAGAAACACCTATTTCCCCCCGATTTCGTGGCATGTTGGCTTTGCGTCGTTATCCCAGCGGTGAAGAGCGTTGCATAGCCTGTAAATTATGCGAAGCTGTGTGTCCCGCTTTAGCCATCACTATTGAAGCGGGCCCTCGTGAGAGTGATGGTTCGCGACGTACTACACGTTTTGATATAGATGCCTTCAAGTGTATTAATTGCGGCTTTTGTGAGGAAGCTTGTCCTGTAGACTCCATAGTCTTAACGCCTGAAATGCATTATTGCGTAGAACGCGGCACCAATATTTTAACCAAAGATAAGTTGTTAATGATTGGTGATATTTATGAGCAACAATTGGCGAAGGATAGGGCGGAAGATCAGGGATTTCGGTGATTTTCTCTGTCATTCCCACGGAGACGCACTAATGCCCGGGAAAAATTATTAACTTTGTCATTCCCGCGGAGGCGGGAATCCAGTCTAAAACAGCAGCGTTCCTTTCTCGCCTGGAAGGCGAGTGTGTTTATAAAGCCCTTTTACCCGCGTGTTTACGCGGGAAAGGAGTGCTGCTGTTTTAGACTGGATTCCCGCCTCCGCGGGAATGACAGTTGTCTAGGCATTATTTTGGATAGCCTCCGCGGGAATGACAGAGAAATTTAATTTAATGAAATGAAGCTATAAAAAGGTAATAAATAACAATGTTCGAAGCTTTACCCATCTACGCCATAGTCTTCTACGCTTTCGCAGGACTATTAATTTCAGCCGCCTGTGGGGTGATTTTGGCTAAAAACCCAGTACGAGCTGTTTTAAGCTTGGTGCTCTGCTTTTTTGCCAGCAGTGTTTTATGGATGATGTTACAAGCTGAATTTTTAGCATTGGTGCTCATTTTTGTTTATGTGGGTGCTGTCATGACCCTATTCCTATTTGTGGTCATGATGTTGAATGTGGACACGGTGAGTCACCGCGAAGGATTCGCACGTTATTTGCTATTAGGTTTGATTGTGATGGTGATTTTAATTGCTTTGATGTTATTCGCCTTGTGGCCTGAGCGAGCGAGCTTAGGCTTAAATGCTCCAGAAACGAGCATCAGCAATATTCAAAGTCTAGGTGTCTTGCTCTTTACGGATTACATTTATCCCTTTGAAGTGGCGGGTGTGATTTTGTTGGTTGCCATCGTGGCCTCCATCAGCTTAGCCTTCCATGGCCGTAAACCCGATACTAAAACTCAATCCATCTCAGCGCAGCATCGAGCGAATAAAAAAGATCGCTTGCGCATTATCAACATGAAGGTCGAGCCATGATTAATTTAAATCATTTTTTAGTATTAGCCGCCTTGTTATTTGCCATAGGCTTCGCTGGAGTCATCATTAACCGCAAAAATTTGATTTTGTTGTTAATGTGTATTGAGTTAATGCTTTTAGCGATTAACACGAATTTCGTGGCTTTCTCCCATTTCTTAAATGCCGAAGCCGGTCAGATTTTCGTGTTTTTCATATTAACGGTAGCGGCCGCAGAAGCCGCCATTGGTTTAGCGATTTTGGTTTTGATCTTTAGGCGTGGCCTTGGAATTAATGTTCAAAATATGGATATCCTAAAAGGCTAGAACGACGCGTGTGCTCGTAGAGACAATTCACGAATTGTCTCTTTTCTCCTGAAAGGAGAAAATAGGCCGTAAAACGGTATCTTCTCCCCCCGGGAGAAGGAGACGATTCGTGAATCGTCTCTACAGGAAGAGGATTGTGCGTGTTAATTAAATATTTAAGCTTGATCTGCGTACTAGCACCTTTGCTGGGCAGCCTCATTGCAGGGCTCGGCTGTCGTCGCCTACATCCTGTTACGGCGCATCGTGTAACGATTGCTGGCATGATGATTTCATTGGCTGCGGCTTTAGCTCTGATGAAGCTTATTATTTTAGATCATGAGCCAGCTCAAAATATGGACCTTTATCTCTGGGCCATGAGCGGTGGTTTTGACTTTAAAATGGGCTTTTTAATTGATCAGCTCAGTGTGCTCATGATGATTGTGGTCAACACCGTTTCACTCTTAGTGCATATTTATAGCATCGCTTACATGAAAGATGACCCAGGCTATGCGCGCTTTTTTAGTTATATGTCTTTGTTCACCTTTTCGATGTTGATGTTGGTGACAGCCAATAATTTCACGCAGTTATTCTTTGGTTGGGAAGGGGTGGGTTTAGTTTCTTATCTGTTAATCAGTTTTTGGTTTAAAAAAGACTCCGCCGCCGCCGGTGGTCTTAAGGCCTTTTTAGTGAATCGCGTGGGTGACTTTGGTTTTATTTTAGCCTTGGCGCTCATCTTAAGTTATTGCAATAGCCTGGATTATTCCGTCTTATTCGCACAATTGCCGGCTTTAAGTCATGAAAGCGTTGAGCTATTTTCCTTCTTCCCTCCCGTCTCTCTGATCACCCTGATTGCTGTCTTGATTTTTGTGGGTGCCATGGCGAAATCAGCTCAAATTCCTTTACATGTTTGGCTGCCTGAATCTATGGAAGGCCCCACGCCTATCTCCGCGTTAATTCATGCGGCCACCATGGTAACAGCGGGTATTTATTTGGTGGCGCGCTTATCACCTTTGTATGAGCTTTCAACGGTCGCGTTAAATTTAGTATTGGTCGTGGGTGCAACAGGTGCCTTATTTTTAGGTTTATTAGCGCTGGTTGAGAATGATATTAAACGCATCATTGCTTATTCTACGATGTCGCAATTAGGCTATATGATGGCCGCCAATGGTGCTTCTGGCTATGATGCGGCGATCTTCCATTTGTTCACACATGCCTTCTTTAAAGCCTTATTGTTCTTGGCTGCAGGTTCCATTATTTTAAGCTTGCATCATGAGCAAGATCTTCGAAAAATGGGTGGGCTTGCTAAATACATGCCCGTGACTTACGTGACTTTTTTAATCGGTGCTTTAGCTTTGGCCGCTATGCCGCCTTTCTCAGGCTTCTATTCTAAAGATGCCATTATCGAAATGGTTCAGCATTCTTCTTTAGCTTCAGCGCCCTATGCCTATTGGTGCTTGATCATTGGTGCTTTTATCACAGCGCTTTATATCTTCCGTGCCTTTTTTATGGCTTTTCATGGTACTCCACGTTTCGATATCGACACACAGCATCATCTCAAAGAATCTTCTTGGGAAGCTTTGATGCCTTTGGTTTTGTTAGCCATACCTTCTTTAATTTTAGGTTTTTATTTGGCAGGACCTATGTTGTATAGCAATCCGGGATTGCTAGGCGATAGCATCGTGTATAAAGCTGAATCGGTGGGCACTTATTCGGCTGTATTCGCCCTCATCAACGCGCCTGAATCTCTGGCTTTTTGGGTGTCTCTAGGTGGCATTGCTTTCGCCGTCTTGTGTTATGTGTTCTGTCCAAGCATACCTAAATGGTTTGCCCATCGCTTGAGTCTCTTAGTCAAAATATTAGTGGATCAATATGGCTTTGATCGATTCAACAATCTTGTTTTTGTGCGTGGCACAAAAAGGCTGAGTGATTTTTTCTATCATGTTACTGACGTGAAGCTGATTGATGGATTTTTTGTTAATGGTTCAGGTCGAGGTATTGAGCGCATAGCGGAGCTTTCTAAACGTTTGCAATCCGGTTTATTGAATCAATATGTGTTGGTAATGATTGTGGCTTTGGTTGTTTTATTGGCTTGGCAATTGTTGTTGTAAATTAAAAAACAGGTAATTCATGTTCGAAAATATACCCATACTCAGCATTCTAATTTGGCTACCAGTTCTGGGTGCAAGCTTGGTTCTCGCCGTAGGCGATCGCAAACAAGGCGATATTGCTCGCCGCATTGCTTTAACAGTCTCAGTACTCTGTTTAGCGCTTTGCGTGCCCTTATGGGGCTACTTTGACACCACCACGGCCGTCATGCAGTACGCCGAGCATGCGGATTGGATTCCAACCTATGGTATTGAATATAATTTAGGGGTGGATGGCATTGCCATGCCTTTAGTGGTCTTAACCAATATTACAACTTTATTGGTTATTATGACTTCGTGGACGATGGTCACTTACAAGGTCTCGCAATATCTCGCGGCTTTTTTAGTAATGCAGGGCATGATTGTGGGAGTCTTTGAAGCCACTGATTCCATGCTCTTTTATTTCTTCTGGGAAGGTATGTTAATTCCCATGTATTTAAGTATCGGTATCTGGGGCGGCGAGCGCCGCTCTTATGCGGCCATTAAATTCTTTCTCTACACCTTTTTAGGTTCGGCTTTATTGCTCGTGGTTATTTTATATTTACGCTGGCGCGCAAATAGCTTCTTAATCAGCGAGTTCTACGCTTTAAAAATTGCGATGCCGGTTCAGATTTCACTCTTCATCGGCTTTTTATTGGCCTTTGGTATTAAAGTACCCATGTGGCCTTTGCATACTTGGTTGCCCGATGCGCACACCGAGGCGCCTGCGGGCGGTTCCGTTATTTTGGCCGCCCTCATGTTAAAGCTGGGTGCTTATGGTTTTATACGGTTTATGATGCCCATCGTGCCCGATGCTTGTCGTCAATTTGCCTGGTTGATGATTGTTTTATCGCTGATTGCGATTGTTTATGTGGGTTTAATTGCCTTAGCGCAAACCGATATGAAGCGTTTAATCGCTTATTCATCGGTCGCGCACATGGGTTTTGTGAGCTTAGGTTGCTTTATGATTTACATCATTATGCAGCACACACAGGATTCTGCAGATGCTTATCTCAGCTTAGAAGGTGCGATGGTGCAGATGATCACGCACGCCTTTGGTTCCGGCGCCATGTTCTTGGCCTTCGGTGTTTTGTACCGACAATTGCACAGCCGTAATATCAAAGATTTCGGCGGTATTGCTCAGACCATGCCAGTTTTCGCGGCCTTCTTTATGGTCTATGTGATGTCGAATGTGGGTTTGCCTGGAACCTCGGGTTTTGTGGGCGAATTTATGGTTATTTTAAGCGCTTTCAAAGCCAGCTTTTGGATCACGTTCTTAGCGGCTTCGACCTTAGTTATTGCAGCGGCTTATACGCTTTGGATGTATAAGCGTGTATTTTATGGGCCCATTGTGCACGCTTCAATTAATCAACTTAAAGATGTGCGAGGCATGGAAATGCTAGTTTTTAGCGTATTAGCCTTTTTTGTGATCGCCATTGGTGTGTATCCCGATATGATTTTAAGGGTCTTGCACGCCTCGGTGAATCAACTCGTTACTTTGAGTCTTGGCACACGTTTATAGGAATAAGATTTTGGATATCACCAGCTTTCTACCAGAGATTATTTTACTCGCAGGTGCTTGCATCGCTTTAATGGCGGATGTATTCGCGCCTAAAAAAACCGAAGCGGCTTATTTCATCTGCCAATTTGCCTTGATTTTAGCGACGACAGCGAGCTTTTATTTCGAGCCTAATCAGGCGATTTACCAATTTAATCATACTTTCGTGCTGGATAGTTTAGCGGTCTCGTTAAAGATATTCTGCTATTTGGCGGTTTTCTTGTCTTTTATGTATTCCAGACGCTATGTGCGCGAACAAAAAATCCCTCAAGGCGAATATTATGTATTGGGTTTGTTGTCAACGCTGGGGATTTTAGTTTTAGTTTCCGCCGCTAATTTCATTACTTTGTATTTAGGTTTGGAGCTCTTATCGTTGCCTATTTATGCGATGGTAGCCCTTGAGCGTGATAATCCACGTTGCTTGGAAGCGGCTATGAAGTATTTTGTTTTGGGCTCTTTAGCCTCCGGTTTATTACTCTATGGTCTTTCGTTATTGTTTGGAGTGACAGCTAGCCTTGATTTGCATGTAGTGGCCCAAGCTATTGCGGCGCATTCAGCCTCTGAGCTTCCTTTGTTGGTGCTGGCACTTGTGTTTATTCTAGCCGGCATAGCCTTTAAATTTGGGGCCGCTCCCTTTCATCTTTGGGTGCCCGATGTGTATGAAGGCGCACCCAGCTCGGTTACTTTGTTTATCAGTGCCGCCCCCAAATTAGCCGCTTTTGGCATGACCATTCGTTTATTGGTAGACGCCATGCCCTCGCTTAATGTCCAATGGCAGGAAGTGCTCATAGTCTTCGCTATTTTGTCGATGGCGATTGGTAATATCGTGGCCATTGCTCAAAGCAATATCAAGCGGATGCTGGCTTATTCTTCGATCGCCCACATCGGCTATATGCTATTGGGTTTAGCCTGCGGCACGCCCAACGGCTACGCCGCAGCCATGTTCTATATCGTGAGTTACAGCCTCATGAGTTTAGCGGCTTTCGGTATGCTGGTTTTAATGAGTAAAGAAGGCTATGAGCCCGAAGCCATCACGGATTTTGCGGGCCTCAACAGCCGCAATCCCTGGCTGGCTTTCATGTGGTTATTGATCATGTTCTCCATGGCGGGGATTCCACCTCTAGTCGGCTTTATCGCCAAAGTAGGGCTCTTAGAGGCGCTGATTCAAGTGCATTTAACGTGGCTTGCTGTTTTGGCTATTTTATTCGCCATCATCGGAGCCTATTATTACTTGCGCATCGTAAAAGTGATTTATTTTGAAGAGCCTAAAGAAATAGCCCCTGTGGCCTACACCCGAGAAGAGACGGCGGCTATTACCGTGAATGGCTTGTTGGTCCTGATTTTAGGCATATTTCCTGGGACTTTGTTTGTGTTGTGTCACTCATTGTTTTGATTCAGTTAAGCCTTTAGGTTATCATCCCTGTCCACTAAAACTGAACAGGGATGAAGAAAGTAGTGCTTTTAATACCTACAATTCTGTGTGGTGGGGCAGGCTCCCGTTTATGGCCTGTTTCTCGCGATTTACACCCAAAACCCTTTATTCGTTTGTCGGATGGACAAAGTCTTTTACAGAAAGCCTTTTTACGTGCCTCAGCCCTAACTGAAGTGGCTGAGATACTCACCGTTTCTAATCGTGAATTACTTTTTAAAACGCAAGATGAATTGGCTGCCGTCAATTCACAAGGACGCCGCATCACGTTCATCTTGGAGCCCTTTAGGCGCAATACAGCGGCTGCCATTACAACGGCTGCATTACACGTGGCTGCCCATTATGGTGAGGAGGCTGTTCTATTAATTTTAGCGGCTGATCATTTAATAAAGGATCAAGTGGCTTTTGCAGCAGCCGTGAGTGAAGCCATTGAATTAGCGAATAAAGGGAAGCTAGTTACTTTTGGCATACATCCTACTTTGCCGGAAACCGCTTATGGTTATATTGAGGCTGAGGGTAATGCGGTATTACGTTTTGTAGAAAAGCCTTCGTTGCCAGAAGCAGAAGCTTATCTAAATTCCGGTCGTTTTTTATGGAATTCCGGTTTATTTTGCTTTACAGCCAAAACCTTATTAAAAGAAATGGCGGAGCATGCTCCTGATATTTTTACGGCGAGCTTGAATTGCATTAACCAGTCTCGGCAAACTCAATTAAGAAACATGAGCTATCTTGATCTTGATCCGGATCAATTTGCGCTTATCCCTGAAAATTCCATTGATTATGCCTTAATGGAGAAATCACACGCGGTAAGTGTTGTTCCCTGTTCCATCGGCTGGAGTGATGTGGGTTCTTGGACGGCCCTGGATGAGCTCATGGAGCCTGATGCTGACGATAACCGCGTTGAAGGAGAGGCTTTATTACATGACGTTAAATCGTGCACCATCCAAAGCAAAGGACGTTTAGTGGGTGCCGTAGGGGTTGAGAACTTAGTAATCATCGATACAGAAGATGCCGTGCTGGTTGCCCATAAAAGCAAAGTGCAGGATGTAAAACATCTCTATGCAAAATTGAAGCACAAAAGTCATGAGTCGCATAAACTGCATCGAACGGTGTATCGACCTTGGGGAACTTATACTGTACTTGAAGAGGGTGTGGGTTTTAAGATTAAACGTTTAGTGGTGAGGCCTGGTGCTTGCTTAAGCTTGCAAAGTCATGCGCATCGCAGCGAGCATTGGGTTGTGGTGAGCGGAATCGCCAAGGTCACCAATGGTGAGCATGAACTCATCGTTAATACGAATGAATCAACCTATATTCCGGCAGGAAACAAGCATCGTTTAGAAAATGCTGCGAATATGGATTTAGTGATGATTGAGGTACAGAGCGGTCATTATGTGGGTGAGGATGACATTATTCGCTTTGAAGATAAGTATGGGCGCCCCGTAGAGACAATTCACGAATCGTCTCCGATTCACGAATCGTCTCCTCTTGATTGTATCGAGGCAGCATTATGACCACAGCACTCATCACAGGAATCACTGGCCAAGATGGAGCCTATCTTGCCGAACTCTTATTAGAAAAAGGCTACACCGTCTACGCCACTTATCGTCGCAGTGCCTCCACTAATTTTTGGCGTATTGAAGAATTAGGCATTAAAAATCATCCCAATTTACATTTAGTAGAATACGATCTAACAGATGCGGGCTCCACATTTCGCCTGCTTGAAAAATCAAAACCGGATGAAATTTATAATTTAGCCGCGCAAAGTTTCGTGGGTGTTTCATTTGAGCAGCCTATTGCCACTGCAAAAATTACTGGTTTAGGTGTTGTAAATCTTTTAGAAGCTATTCGGCATGTCAATCCCAAGATTCGTTTCTATCAAGCCTCTACTTCGGAAATGTTTGGAAAAGTCCAGGAAGTACCTCAAAGCGAAAATACGCCATTCTACCCGCGTAGTCCTTATGGAATCGCTAAATTATATGCGCATTGGATGACGGTTAATTATCGCGAGTCTTATGACATTTTTGCAAGCAGCGGAATTTTATTTAATCACGAATCTCCTTTGCGTGGCCTGGAATTTGTGACGCGAAAAATTACAGACGGTGTGGCGCGCATTAAACTCAAGAAGCAAGAAGTCCTAACTTTGGGAAATATAGACGCCAAACGAGATTGGGGCTATGCCAAAGACTATGTAGAAGGCATGTGGCGCATATTGCAGGCTAAAGAGCCGGATAGCTTTGTGCTGGCGACAGAACGAACGGAATCTGTACGCGATTTTGTTAAGCTGGCATTTAAAGCGGCCGATATCGCTATAGCCTGGGAAGGCGAAAAAGAAAATGAGCGAGGTATTGATACTTCTACAGGTAAAACGCTAGTTCGCATTGACCCTAAATTTTACCGTCCTGCAGAAGTCGAGCTTCTCATCGGCGACGCTAAAAAAGCTAGGCAAGAGTTAGGCTGGGTTTCTCAAACAAGTTTAGAAGCGCTTTGTCACATGATGGTGGAAGCTGATTTGCGTCGAGTTGTCAGCGGGGTTTCTTTCTGAGATGCATATTTTAATTACGGGCTTGCAAGGCTTTACCGGACAATATCTAGAAGCTGTGCTGACCAAGGCGGGTCATCGTGTTACAGGACTCACTGCAGATTTGACGGATGCTGAGGCCGTATCGGAAGAAATTGCTTATCTACAGCCTGAGGCTGTTGCTCATTTGGCGGGCATAAGCTTCGTGGTTCATCAAAATATTAATGATATCTATCATGTTAATTTATTGGGGACACGAAATTTATTAGAGGCCCTCGCTAAGCATGCGCGTACATTAAAAAGTGTTCTTTTAACCAGTAGCGCCAATGTCTATGGCAATAATCCAGTGGACCTGCTTAGCGAGGAAACTCCTCTTCACCCAGCTAATGATTATGCGGTTAGTAAATTAGCCATGGAGTCTATGGCGGCGTTGTGGATGGATAAGCTCCCTCTGTTTATTGTTCGCCCCTTCAATTACACCGGAGTAGGTCAAGAAGAGCATTTTTTAATTCCCAAAATTGTTGCACATTTTCGAGATAAAAAACCCGTGATTGAATTAGGCAATTTAGAAGTAAGGCGTGAATTTGGTGATGTACGAAATATAGCTGAAATCTACGCCAAACTTTTAGATAAATGCCCTGCCGGTGAAACGCTTAATGTTTGTACAGGGCAGGTATATTCATTAAAAGAAGTGATTGAGTTTTGTGAAGCAATTACTGGGCATACCATAGAAATTCGAGTGAACCCAGAATTCGTTCGTAGAAACGAGGTTCAAGTCTTAACAGGGGATAATAGTCGTTTGAAACGCTTGATTCCTGATCTGATGCCGCAATCACTTAAAGAAACTTTGTCTTGGATGTTGACATGAAAATAGGTGTGGATGCCCGATCTTTGATGTCTCCTCTTACTGGAATTGGTCGTTACACTTTGGAAATGTGTAAAGCCCTGTCTAAAATGCCAGGAGTTTCTCTTTATCTTTACAGCGCATTCAAGAAAGGTTCTGTAGTGACCGAGGTGGGAAATACACATAATCGAGCACACTATTTTTACACCAAGGTGATTAGACAGTTTTGGCCAGAATTCTATTTACCTTTCGAAACAAAAAAAGATCAATTAGACATTTTTTGGGGTCCTTCTCACAGACTCCCCATTTTTCTTGGAAAAAACATTCCTCAGGTGGTGAGTATTCACGATCTCACCTGGAAATATTTTAGTGAAACTATGAAGCCAACTAATTATTGGCTTGAAAGAATATATATGCCTCGTGCGCTTGCTAAAGCGACTTGCGTTATAGCAAGTTCAGAAGCGACAGCTAGTGATGTGAGGCGAGAATTTCCAGGCGCTCACTCTAAGCTTTACGTTATACATCATGGTGTAACGCAGTTTGACCCTGCAAGTTCAGAATTAAAAAAAGACTTAATGGAGCGTCCCTTTTTTTTATTTGTGGGAACAGTTGAACCTAGAAAAAATCTTCATAGACTATTAAGTGCTTATGCAGCCTTACCTGAAGAAGTGAGAAAAAAAGCTTCACTCGTCATAGCGGGAGGCTCGGGTTGGGGTGAGGTTAATATAATCGAAAAGATTAATTCATTAGGCCTTCATCAATATGTTCATTGGCTTGGCTATGTGGATGATGCGCAGTTAGCTGAATTGTATAAACGAGCCCTTTTTTTAGCAATGCCCTCTCTTTACGAAGGTTTTGGACTTCCCTTAATAGAAGCTATGTCGCAAGGAATTCCTGTGCTTAGCTCGAATACTTCATCCATGCCTGAGGTTGTGGCGGATGGGGGCTTGCTCATTGATCCTTTGGATGTGGGTTCAATTCAACAAGGGCTGCATTCACTCATTATGAATTCTAAGCTTCGAGATGAATTAGCTATTCGCGCTAAAGCCAATGTTGATCGATTCAAGTGGGATATCGCCGCTGAAAAACTGTTTGAAGTTTTTAAAGAAACTATTTTTGATCATCAAAATTCTAAGCTAAGCTGTCATAAGGAGAGCAATCATGTTTAAAATGTTCTCTGACTTATGGCGTTATCGCTTTTTTATTTTTTCCACAATCAAAACAGAATTTCGAGCTCAGTTTGTTAGAAGCAGTTTGGGTGGCTTATGGATGATTTTGCAGCCTTTATCACAGGTTCTTATTTTTGCTTTTGTTTTGTCGACTGTCATGTCTGCTAAATTACCCGGCATTGATAACAATCAATACGCTTATTCTATTTATTTGATGTCCGGTATTTTGGGCTGGTCTTTATTTAATGAAATCTTAAGTCGTTGCGTTAATCTATTTGTTGAAAATGCTAATTTATTAAAGAAGGTGGCTTTCCCAAAAATCACTTTAGTATGTATTGTTGTGGGGCGTGCCATTGTTAACAACATGCTTTTATTTTTGGCTATGCTTGTTATTTTTGGTTTCTTGGGGTGCTGGCCTGGAGTGAATATAATCTATTTACCCTTGCTTAGTCTTATCAATATTATGTTTGCTCTGGGTCTTGGTTTAATACTGGGTGTATTTAATGTTTTTATACGTGATATTGGACAGGTGGTTCCTATTGCGTTGCAGATGCTTTTTTGGCTTACACCCATTGTCTACGTGATTACTATTATCCCAGAGCGCTATCAAGCTTGGGTTCATTTTAACCCCCTACAGCCTATTATCAGTGGCTATCAAGCTATCATGCTTTACGATCATGCACTTGCTTGGAGTGGTTTGATGGCGGTATTGGCTTTAAGCGCAATCATGCTTATTTTTGCTTTAATTTTATTTCGAAAGGCGAGCCCTGAAATGGTGGATCAGCTATGAGCGGAACATTGCTCGTACAGAATTTAGGTAAAGCTTATCGTCAATGGGGCAGTGAATGGCGACGTGTAGCTTCATGGTTTGTGCCATCTGTACGGCCACATAGCGAACATTGGGTTTTGAAGGATGTGAGTTTTTCCATAGCGCCTGGTGAAGCTATCGCCATTATTGGTCAAAATGGAGCGGGGAAAAGTACCTTGCTTAAACTGATCACGGGCACTACCTGCCTCACTCAAGGCCAAGTAAATTTACACGGTCGCGTGGCTGCCATTTTGGAGTTGGGCTTGGGGTTTAATCCCGATATGACAGCTCGGCAGAATGCTTATCATTCCGCAGGTCTTATGGGCCACAGTCAATCCGACATTGCCAAAGTGATGCCGGATATTGAGGCTTTTGCTGAAATAGGAGAATATTTTGATCAACCTATGCGTACCTATTCTACAGGAATGCAGGCACGAGTCGCCTTTAGTGTAGCAACAGCGTTTAAGCCGGATCTTCTCATTGTGGATGAAGTGCTTTCAGTGGGTGACAGTTATTTTCAACACAAAAGTTTTGATCGTATACGTCAATTTAAAGAAGCGGGCGTTTCTATCATGATGGTGACTCACAGCCTGAGTGATGTGCGTAGTTTATGTAATCGAGTTATTTTATTGGATGGAGGACGTGTCATAAAAGACGGGCAACCTGATGAAGTGGTCGATTACTACAACGCCCTTATTGCTGAAAAAGAAAATGCCAAGTTAAGTGTAGATCAACGACGTGAAAAAAATGGCTGGCTGTTGACTAGAAGTGGAAGTGGAGAGGCGCGAATTAAATCTCTGAAACTATTGGACCAAGCCACAGCTTGTGAGCTTACTGCTGTGCGAGTGGGTCAAATAGTTGAGCTTCATTTGGAGGTGGATGCGCAAGCAGACATACCACAGCTAGTGTTAGGATACATGATTCGTGATAAACAAGGTCATGTGGTGTGGGGTACTAATACTTGGTATACAAATCAAATTCAACGGAATGTTAATGCAGCTGATAAGATTATTTATAAACTAGTTTTTACTTGTACTTTGGGACCAGGTTCCTATTCGATATCTCCAGCGCTTGTCAGCACCTATACTCATCTGCATGATAATTATGAATGGATAGACAATCTTCTGGTCTTTGATGTGCTTAATACAGATCATGATACTTTCATAGGGTCTAGTTGGCTTGATGCGCAATTTCATGTTGCTCGCCAGAGTAATGAGGAGCTTATAGGATGAAATTTACATCTTATTCTCATAATTTTGAAGATGTCATGCTTTGGCGGGCACTCAAGCATATCAAAGATGGGTTTTATATTGATGTGGGCGCGCAACATCCAATCCTGGATTCCGTAAGTAAGATGTTTTATGAGCGAGGTTGGCGTGGTGTTCATATTGAGCCAGTTCCTGAATATGCTGAGCTTTTGCGTAAAAATAGGCCAGATGAGACAGTTTTAGAAATTGCCTTGTCTGATGTGGAAGGTGTTCTTGAGTTCAATATTGTTCCAAATACAGGCCTAAGCACAGCAGTAACTACTTATGCGCAGCAGCATTATGCTGAGCGTGTTATCAAGCCTGAGCTTATAGAAGTACGCGCTTTGACATTGAGCACAGCATTAATGCGATTGGCGGCTAATAAGGAAGTACATTGGTTAAAGATTGATGTTGAGGGCTTTGAAGAGAAGGTGCTTCAGGGGTGGGATTACAAAACATTGCGTCCCTGGATAGTTGTAATTGAGGCAACAATACCGAACTCACCTGCACTTAATTATCTTCATTGGGATCCTCTCCTTATTGAGGCGAACTATCATTTTGTTTATTTTGATGGCCTCAATCGTTTCTATCTTGCCAATGAGCATTCTGAACTTAAGGAAGCCTTTTCTTGCCCTCCTAATGTGTTTGATAATTTCGAATTAACATTGGACTCTCTATTTTGTAGAGATTTATCTGCAGCTCATCAATTAAGAGAGCAAGGTATAGCGATGGAATTTCAACGTGTTGTTAATGAGTTTGATATATCCAATCAATCCAATATTCAAGCTCAAGCTGAAATTATTCGCTTGAAAAAAGAAGGGGGCCTGGTTCAGGCTAGGATTTCTGAGGCAAAGACCGAAGTTGAATGCTTAAAGACAGAGCTGGATGTTGCATGTGGCAGGGTTATGGAGTTAAAAACTGAGATTGAGCACTCGAAAGTGATAAGGGCTGTGGCAGAGGCAAGAATTATTGAACTAGAGACTAGGGTTGTTGAGGTAGAGGCAGATCTTAAGTGTATGGAGAAAGAGCTTAAGCGTATGGAGAAAGAGCTTAAGCGTATGGAAAAAGAGAAGGATGTGGCGTCAGCTAGAGTTATGAGCTTGGAAGTTGGGGTTAATCCTTTGAAGAGTGAGTATGATCTGCTGTGCGCTAGAATGGCTCTACTTAGTCAGGAACTAGAAAAGGTATACCTTAGTAAATCGTGGAAGATAACGTGGCCATTACGTAAAATCATGTTGTTAAATAAATCGATATTTTACCGGATAAAGTTTCTAAGCAGAAAATATTTTTCATCTTGTAAGCGACTAAAGTTGATTGTCCAGAAAAAAAGTTTGATGCCAAAAGAGCGGCCATCTCTAATGGCAACTAAGCGACGCATTGCCATAGACCTGCTTCCTCTCATTCCGGGAGGAGCCAACGGCGGCGCTAAAGTTATGATCCTTGAGCTCATTAAAAATATGAGCAAGATAGCTCAGGATTATAGCTTTGTTTTGTTAACCTCGAACAGGGCTCACGAAGAGTTGGCAATCTTGGATACTGAAAATGTGGAGCGATTTTGTGTATTGGATCAGAATATGATGCCAACTACTTATAAGGACATTTTAGAAGAAGTAGGAGCTAATTTATTATTTTGCCCTTTTATTTATTCACGTTTTGCAAATGATTCTGTTCCTACGGTATCGATTATTCATGATATACAGTATTGTTATTATCCACAGTTTTTTGATTCTGATGATTTAGCTCACAGAGGCTATTGTTTTACGGAGACATGTAAATATTCTAATCGTATAGTGTCTATTTCAAACTATGTGAGAGAGACTATTATCCAGCATGCTGTTAATGTTTTTCCTGGTCATGTAGTAACTATACCTTGTGTTATCCCCCTCAGACTTTCAGCTGAAAAAAATCAGCTAGAGACAGAAAATTTATTGTCGGAGTTGGGTTTGATCTTTGAGAGATTTCTGTTGTACCCTGCTAATTTTTGGCAACATAAAAACCATGAGGTATTGCTGATAGCCTTTTCAATGCATTGCGCAAAATTCCCAAATTCTAATTTGAAACTTGTTTTGACAGGTCATCCTTGTGAGAGAAAGGCCCTCTTAGAGAATGCTATATTAAAAATGAAATTGTCAGGCCGTGTTATTTTTTTGAATTATGTGGATAATCAAGCTCTGGCGTTATTAATGTCAAGTTGCTTTGCGCTGGTTTTCCCCTCACTTTATGAAGGTTTTGGAATTCCTATATTAGAAGCCATGTCCTGTGGAAGGCCGGTGCTTTGTGGTAATGTTAGCTCGATGCCTGAAGTAGCCAGTGAGGCCGCTATTTTATTTGATCCTCGAAAACCAGGTGATATTCAAAGAGCTATTGAGCAGTTGGAGAGCTCTGAATTATTGCGAAATACTTTGATTCAAAAGGGATATGCGCGTATGAACAGTTTTCCATCTTCGCAAGAAATATCTCAAAGATATCTTTCACTATTTTCAGAGGTTTTTAGCGAAGTGAGTGGTTTATAACATGAAGAAATTAAGTATAGCGGTGGTTACACCTTCTTTTAATCAAGGTCAATTTATTGAAGAAACTATTAATAGCATATTAAGTCAAGATGTTGAGTCAATGGATTATTTTGTGGTAGATGGTGGTAGCACGGATGAGACTGTTTTGATTTTGGAAAGGTATAAAGATCAGTTGCGCTATGTTTCTGAAAAAGACAGGGGGCAAAGTCATGCCGTCAACAAAGGCATTCGTCAAGCAAGTTCTGACATTATAGCTTGGCTTAACTCAGATGATATTTATTATCCAGGTACATTAAAAACGGTAGAGGCTTTTTTTAGAGAGCATCCTGAGGTTGACATTCTTTACGGTATGGCTGATCACATTGATGTAGAGGGTAATTTTATCGAGAAATATCCTACGGAAGAACATAGCCCGGATCGTTTATTATTAACCTGTTATTTTTCGCAACCCGCTGTTTTTTTTAGACGAAGGGTGGTAGAAAAATGCGGGTTGTTGGATGAGGCCTTGAATTATTGTATGGACTATGAGTATTGGATAAGGCTTTCTAAAGAAAAAGACCTAAAATTTTTCTATTTACCTGTTACGCTGGCTGCAACACGACTTCACGCAGATACTAAAACCTTGGGATCAAAGGTTAAGGTTCATAATGAAATAAATACTATGTTAAAAAAATCCGTGGGCAGAGTTCCTGATCGATGGCTATTTAATTATGCACATATTGTCATGGACCAGCAGATAGATAAAAAGTTACGACCTGTGTATTTTGTGGTAGGTGTTTCGTGCTGGAGTATTTTTGCTTCACTGCGTTGGAATCGACTATTATCAAGCACTCTTCTTAAAACAATATTTCAATGGAATTTCGGTATTTTGAAAAGAAAATGGAAGGCTCAGACATGAAAATTGGATTTGATGTGAGCCAGGCGGGATCAGCTAAGGCGGGTTGTGGTTATGTGGCTAATAATTTAATTCAACAGCTAGCCTTGCTTGATTCTGAAAATCGTTATTTGCTCTATAGGCTTTGGGGAGATGAGTTTCATGACCCTCTCTATCGAAAAATCACACCTGTTAAAAGCAATGCGCGTATGCGATATGAGGACCGTGGTAGCTTTAAGGCTGAAAAAAATTTTTGGAGCAAAAAACAAGAAAATTTCACTAGCTCATCTGAAATGCCGGATATCATTCATAGTAACAATTTCTTCTGTCCAAATTATAAACTAAAAAATATACAGTTAGTTTATACTTTATATGATTTAAGTTTCGTGCAATGCCCAGAACATACTACGGAAGCGAACAGATTAATTTGCTTAAAAGGACTTTTTAATGCAAGTTTGTATTCTGATCATATCGTGAGTATCTCCGAGTACTCAAAGAAAGATTTTTTAAATACCTTTCCTTATTACCCAGAAGAAAATATTACTGTGATTCCCCTGGGAGCTCGATTTTCAATGGCTTTAAAGGATTCCCCTCCTATTTTTAAGGGGTCTGAGCTAATGCCAAATCAATTTATACTGTCTGTGGGGACTTTAGAGCCCAGGAAAAATCAGCTTGGTTTAATTAAGGCATATAAAGCTTTAAAAGATGAGGGTGTTTTAGAGGGGATACCTTTGGTTTTGGCAGGTCAGTCAGGCTGGCTTGCAGAGCCTATTAATGAGTTCATTATAAAATTTGGTTTAGAGCGTGATGTGATTAAATTGGGGCGAGTTGATGATAAAATGCTCGCATGGCTTTATCGGCATTGTTTGTTTTTAGCGTATCCTTCGTTTTTTGAGGGCTTTGGGCTCCCTATTTTAGAGGCTATGTCGATGGGCGCTGCTGTCATTAGCTCAAATACGAGCTCTATGCCTGAAGTTGTAGGCGATGCAGCTTTGCTAATTAATCCGTACGAGGTGGATGAGCTTGTTCAAGCAATGCGCTATTTAATCTTAGACAAATCAAAAAGAGATCATTTGAAAATGCTTTCGCTAAAACGGTCAGAATTATTTTCCTGGGACAAAGCTGCTTGTGCGGTTTTAGAGGTTTATAACAACTTATATCTAGAAAAAAGTAGGTAATCTTATGATGAAATTGACAGACAAAATTTTTATTGCAGGTCATCGTGGCTTGGTAGGCTCGGCGATAGTTAAATGCTTGGAGCAAAAAGGATATGTTAACCTGTTGACTGCCAATAGAGGGGATTTAGATCTTTTTAATCAAGAAAAAGTGAATGCATTTTTTGAAAACGAAAAACCAGATTATGTGTTTTTGGCAGCTGCAAAGGTGGGTGGGATTTATGCCAATAACACTTATCGCGGTGAATTTATATACGAAAATTTAATGATTCAATGCAATGTAATAGAGGCTGCAAAAAATGCATCTGTAAAGCGATTATTATTTTTAGGCAGTTCATGTATTTATCCAAAGCTATGCCCACAGCCTATTAAAGAAGAGTATCTGCTCACAAGTCCCTTGGAGCCCACCAACGAGCCTTATGCCATCGCTAAAATTGCAGGACTCAAGCTGTGTCAGGCCTATAATCAACAATATGGAACTGATTTTATTTCCGTTATGCCGACTAATTTATACGGCCCTGGGGATCATTATGACTTAAAGAATTCACATGTATTACCTGCCTTGTTACGTAAAGTGCATGAAGCAAAGCTTGCTAATGCAGATAGCGTAGCCGTTTGGGGTACTGGGCAGCCAAAACGGGAGTTTTTGTATATTGATGATTTGGCGGCTGCTTGTGTATTCTTAATGAATCAACTAACGGTACCTGAAATAGTCAATATTGGCTCAGGAATGGAGGTCTCCATAGCAGAGCTGGCTGAAATTATATGCAGAGTGGTTGGCTTTGCAGGCAAGGTGCATTTCGATGCAAGTATGCCAGATGGAACGCCTCGAAAGCGATTAGATACAAGCGTCTTGGATGCATTAGGTTGGCGAGCTAGCACCCAACTTGAAGATGGAATTGTTGAGGCGTATAAATTTTTCGACTCAAAGCTAATCTGCTAATGAGCTTCAATAATTAAATTTGTAAATGCGATTCCTATTAGCCTAGTGTCTGCTGAATTTGAATCTAAATCATGTGGTCGAACTGGGTTCGAAATTTTGAATATAAGATTAATTTTTTGTTTTCGAGTCTGAGCTTTGTCAAGCTTAACTATCAAAAGCCCTGGCTTATCAAATGCCACTTCTGATGCCTTCTTGCCATTAATATAGGTTGTGACAATTTGATTCGACTGATTAGTGGGTAAATAAGGATTAATGCTGAATTTCAATATTAATTCGCGGTCTTGTAGGATTGAGGGTACTTGGAATTGCATGATTACTCTTTTTGCATTAGACCAGCGCCCAAACGATTCTTCGCCGCTTAGACCGCTAATCACATTTAGCGAGTTTCCGAGTAAGCATCTTTTCCCACTTGCTTCAAATGAGAACATTCCTACTACTGGAAAATTGGTTAATGATGAATTATCAACTATTTTATACGACAAGTCTGGCCCATTATTTTTTTCTGTGGCTGATATTTTCTCTCTTGATGAATTTGTGGCGAGATTAAAACAATATTCTGTGGTAACCCATTTTGTATTGGAATTAAGGTTAATTGAATCAAGCTTTTCAGGGGGCAGATAAGTCTGGCTCAAGGGAATAAGAATATGGCCTTTGCAATAAACATTCATGGCAATCATGGTATCCCTTGGCAGCAAGTCTAATATTATAGATTTAGTATCTTTTAATTGATTCTCAATTGCTTGAAAAGCATTCAAGGTTAAGAAATCATTTCTTCCATTGGACATAGATGTGGCAATAATTAAGAAAAATATTGTCAATGCAGCAACAATTAGGCGCTGTGTATTGGATAAAATCTTTAGCAGCCACATTAATAATATTGAAATTGGTATGAAGCTTAGAGGTAGTATGGTGTAAGCCGCAAATTTCCATACTTGATAAATATTGCCTTTGATTGCATAGGCACATAAATATAAAAGCAAGGTTATTGTAAACGCAATGCCGGAGGTGTATATGCATTCTGTGCCTGGTTTCGAGCTCTTCTGATCAAATGAGGTTTTTTTAATTAGGGTAAACATAATTAAGGCCCCTAAAAATATCGAGAATAATGATAAATAGATATGTGATAATAGGGGTGAGTCTGCGGATAAAGGAAATGGGATGGGAAGTGAAAATAGATAAAATACATTTAAGAGCGGAAGGGGCCAGTTGGCGAAAAAAGTGGCTGAGCATAAATTGGATTGGCTTGCACATACAGTTGCAGGATAGATATATTTTGCCATGATCGGGTAGGATAAAAATGAAAATAATATAGATAGAATTACTGATGAAAGGAATTTTTTTACTTCATATATTTTTTTTGAAATTGTGCTTAATCGGTTGAACAATATTGTTGTTAATATAAAGATGGATATTATGCTGATAAATACAAAAAACGCACGTATGTATACGGAAAGCAATAAGGCCGTCAATGGAAATAATTTTAATGCGATTTCTAGTGGTGATTTTTCATTGTTTTTGTAAAGGATTAGTGCAGTATGCAATAAAATTAAAAAAACAAAAGTTGCTATTAGTTGGCCAGAAAAATAATTGTATGTAATAAAGTGAAAAAATGACCCAGATATTACACACAGCGCTACAATCATCGCGGCAACTTTGCGCAATGAAAATATATAGGCTGATAGTTCGAGCAGGGTCATTCCAATCCAGCTGATAATCGTTCCTGCAAATATGGGCATTATTACTAGCGCTGGGCTTTTTAGGTTAATCAATACAGAAGTTAGGGCAATAGATAAGTATGTTCCTGCATAATCATCTTCAAAAATAGAGTATGTCCAGTGCTCCTGTCCGTGAGGGAGTAGATTATTGAAACTAAATTTCCCTAGGTACTGATCAGCATTAGCGGCCCAGTAATAAAGATCGCTATTGATACCACCGCCTGGTGATACAGTAATGGTATGTAAAGTAATCAAATTAAATGAGAAAAAAATTGCAGAAATTAAAGTCAGGTAGAGAAGGTCATTTTTAGAGCAAATAGAGGGCAAGAAGGATGCTTGGGGTTTTTTTAATATATTTATATAGAGATTGTAAAGTGGAGCTCGTAGTATCAAAAAAAAACCAATAGAGATAAGTATAATAAAAACGGGGGTTAGAGGGGTGTGAAAAATATGCGCATAGTAGCCGAAAAATATCACTAGAGAGAGCCCGTAGGCAATGGATAATGGAAGTATTGGTTTCGACTGGAAGTTTAATAGGCGAGAAATACTATTGCCTAGTGCTGCCAGTGGGAGTGTTATGAATAGGACGGATAATGTGGATTTCCCTATTGAGAAAAGCGCCATAAGAGCGTCAAAAAAATACGTCGAAAGCAGCTGGGCCAAAATACACTCCATTTACCATGGGTAATGTTGAAACATTTTATATGCAAAATGCCGCTGATTTTATCATGAACATCCGGAATATTAAATATTTCTTATAAAAAATAGTTTGTCTGAATTATCGGTAAGAAGGTTTGATTTATGAGAATTTCTTTAAAATCTTAAGAATACGTTGCTTAACAGGCTTTCTATGTATTGATTGTGCCAAAAGTTGCTTGCTTACACCGCAATCTGATTTTAAAAAGAAGTCATAGCTTTCTTTAAACATTTCATCGTTTGAATACTGTGCTTTCCATCCTAAATTAAATAGTGGGCTAACATCAAAATAAAAGGCTTTGTGATAAGTTAAATAATGCCAGGGGGCTAGTGGACTCAACTTAAAAAAATCTAAAGTTTTAAGTGCAGAGATTGAAAATCTTTCGGGTAGAGAAACTACTTTGCTCTTTGAGCCTGCATGAAGAATAACGCCCTCTAATGCCTCTCTTAGAGTGCCAAATCGGTCTGTTCCTACATTATAAGTTCCAGCATGCCCCATCTTCATTGCTCGCATATAAAAATCCATTAGGTCGACTGCATGAATAAATTGAAAATTCACATTGCCACTACCAATGACATATACATTTCTATTCTCTTTGATCCATTCAAATAATACCTGAAAGATACCGAGGCGAGAGCCTCCTAGAATGGTTCTAGGCCTTATGATTATAAGTTTGGTATCAGAGTTTTCGAGAGAATGTTTTACAGCCAATTCACCGGCTAGTTTTCCGCGTCCATATATTTCAATGGGTGAGGTAGGGGTTTCGTGTGTGATTGGGCATTCTTTAGGGAGTCCAAAGATGGCGCTGGAGCTCATATGGATGAAATATTTTACCCCCGCCCTCTTTGCTTCTTCGGCTACTATTTGACTTCCTCTGACATTGACATCCCAAAAGCGATTACTGGACTTAGTGAGGGGCACCAAAGCGGCATTATGATGAACAACGTCAACGCCTTGCATCGCGGCTCTGACTTGTTGACGGTCTGTTACATCACACTGTCTGAAAATGATCTGAGAGGGTTGGGTGGAGTCATGCCAAATATCACCATTGATCACTTCGTAACCTTCAGAAAATAAATGGCGGCATATAAGGTCGCCTAAGAAACCAGAGCCTCCGGTAACAAGATGACGCATAATTCAGGCCTTTTAAAAAAACAGAACTGGGAAAATAGCAAATTTGGACTCATAAAACAACTTTTTGGGAAAATTATGTTGCTATTTTCGGCTCTTATTAATTAGTAAGTGGTTGCAAAAGGATATTTGGAGTAAGTTGCCGCTATTATGGATGAGGTGTTTTGTTGTGCGATAAGATAGTGGGCCATTAAGTATTCTTGTGCGCTATGACGGGGGTTCAGAAGCAAGTGTTAATCTTTTTTGATATACCAGCCTCCTGGTAGTATGGCTGTAATAGGCATGTCTGGGCTTCTTGGCTGTAATACTAGTATTAATTGATTATTTTTAATAGATAAATCAGAGTGCGTCATGTCAGGGTGTGACATATTAGAGCCAATGGTGCCATCAGTACGCCAGTCACTAGCAACCGGATATGGATAAAGAAAGTAAGCCAGCAGTTGACGGTTTCTGGTATATCTTCCTAATTCAGGTGAATTAGAGTTTGGCTGAAGTTCAGCAAGAGATGTTTTTTGAGAATTCTTTATCATTTCTGCTAATTGTGTGTAGGCTTCAAAAGGATAATCAGAATAGGTCGATGATCTTATGCCTACTGTAGCCGCTTCTGCAGCCATATAATGAGCTTTTAATGAAAGTATTGAGCCAATAATAACAAGAATTGTTAATATATACTTCCTTTTTGGCAGTGTATAAATACCTAGTACGATACCAATTAATACTACTGGATAAGCCCAATTGGTGATCTTGAACATATTCCAAGTCTGTCCCAAGTGCTCGGGTAACCATGGGTTTTTAAAAAATAAGGCAAAACAGATAAACATTAGGGTGTATAGCAATATGCTTAGAACCCATATTGGATCTCGCAAAAATCGCTTGCGTACAAAATTGCTTAAGCCTAATAAAAAGATTAATCCGAATGTAATCGCTATCGCTGTATAGGTTCGAGTGCCTATACCATAAAGAGGTGTATCAGGAAGGTCCTGCATGGGCATGATTCCTATAGCAGCCTCCCAAAATTGCGCAATAGAATAGGGAATGTTCCAGCCTACTAGGGCTTTAAGTTGAATCATTAAGGCAAGTGGCATTCTGTAGATTTCGATATTGGCAAATAATCCTGTCATTAGAAAAATAGCAACTCCAATCATTATCCATTGAAGTTTTTCTTTTGTTCTGATCAGTTTAAGGAGAAAGGCGCCACTGAGTATAAGAAAGGCAACAGGGAACAATTCACTATAAATGGATATCACAAATGACAAGCCTAAAGCAATCTGTATCCATAAGGCGAAAAAATTTTTAGGATAGAGGGAATTTTTTCGAAGGTAATAGGCGGAAATTGATAGCAAATACGTAAGAAATGCAGAAGCATAAAGCATTGGAAGAAATCCAGTGTTTGCTGCGAAATAGAGGGGGCTGAGTAAAAAAGTGGCCAAAATTGCTGCCCCGAGTGCAAAGAAACGAGGCAGGCAAATCATCCAGCGGCAAGCCAAATAAATTGCAGAAATATTTAGCATTAGTCCCCAGGCTATTACGGCGGGGTAGATCTCATAGGAACGTGTAACAGGCATAATAGATTGCACAAAGGCTAAGAAAAAATTAGCTCCCATCCGCAAGTGGGTGACCTGGTGAAGCAATACTGCAGCGAGCATCGGCTTGTAAGGGTTTGGGTTGGCAGGCTGCAAAAAAGGGAACTGTTGTAAATAATCACTAACGCTAAGATAAACGAAAGCATCTGAGTAGGGATCAAAAGCATGAAAAAACAATAAAGTCTGTAGAAAAATAAGAGCTGAGATAATACAGAGCCCAGGCAGGGCATAGTAGTAAAAGTCAATTTTATTTCTAAAAAAAGACGCTTTTGTGGAAAAATAAATTGTTAAAATTAAGGCTAGAGCTAGCAATGTTGGACCAGTAAACTTACCTGAAAAACCTAAGTAAGAAGCCATGCCAAAAAGTAGGGTAAATGTGCCAGTGCCAACAAGTAGGCTGCAAATTTGTATTTCTAGAGTTCGTGGAGGATGGGATCTATAAAGGACGGTTAGGAGTGCATTTCCAAAAAGTAAGGAAATTATAGCAATGATACAGGTAGCTGTGAAAGAGCCTAGAAACCACATAAACACTCGCAGTAAATTATACAGTCATGACTATATTGAATACATAAAGAATTCGAGATGGTAAGTTATTCGGGTGCTTTGGTCAAGAAGGGTGATGTTGTGTGTAAATTGCCGCCACATTGACTCGAAGTGATATTTATGGAATTCTGTGCGCATTTTATCGTACAATTTGTTTAATATTTTTTTTGTACATTCATGTAAAATATGTAAATTTTTATTGGATATAAATATAATGATCAACAAGCGATGGGTGGCTGGTTTAGATTCAGCCATATTTTGGTATGGATGTATTTTTGCTTTTATTTTTTTTGAGTATCTTTTGTTTGCATCATATGCTTTACATGAAGTGACAAATTATTATCCTAGGAGTTTTGATCAGGCTGAATATCTATCTCAAAGTTATGCCGCCTATCAGAATATTTTACAGAATGGTTTTTTGGCTGAATTAAAAAGTCATATTAGTCCAGTTTCCTCCATTTTTTATACCCAAGCAGCTACATTTTTCTTGATTTTTGGTCCATCAAGACTAATGGCGCTTAGTATAAATTTTATATATTTTGCATTATTGCAATTGGCTTTGGTGAAGTCTGTTAAGGATGTTACGGGAAGTTGGTTTTTAACCGTATTTGCACTGGGCCTCTTGCTTTCAGTAAATACTACATTTTTTTGGGCTGGTGGCCTTTTAGATTTTAGAATTGATTTCATGGCATTTTGTCTTTTCGGAATTTTCATTTGTTGTTGTGTAAGGTCAAATTTATTTTTAGATAGAAAATGGTCTATTATTGCAGCTGTGGTTTCAGTGTACTTGATATTGCTGCGTCATATTACAGTTTGTTATATCCTCTCTATTTTATTGGCTACATTTTTAATGTTTATTTTATTGGCTTATATTTATAAAAATGAAGAAAAATTTTTATTAAAAAATCGCTTTAAGAATATTATTTTACTGACTGGAATTGTTGCGGCTGGAGTTCTGCCTTTTCTTTGGATGTCGAGAAAAGCTATTTATAACTATTACATTGTCAATCATGTGATAAATAATGAGAAATACATTAGGGCTTTCCAGGAAGGAGTGGTTGATTTTTTCTCAAATATAAAATATTACCCTGCTTCTATTCTGGAGAATCATATTGGAAAGGGTGCTGTCATTATTGTTTTGATTTCAATAAGCTTTGCTTTATGTTTACGTTATCTACAAAAATTTGTAATTAAATGTGGGCCTGAAATTAAAAAATGCTCCTTGACTTGCCCGTTGTTTATCTTTCTTCTTTCTTGTATTTTTTTGCCAATTAGTATATTAACTATTGATCTATCTAAATCTCCCATTGTCGGAAATATTGTTATTGTGCCTTTTATTTGGTTGGTAGTTTTATGTATTTATTGTATTAATAAGAAAGGCAGGTTCTTTAATTTTTTCTTATTCACAATTGCTATTCTGACATTTGCCTTTGGGACTTACAGTTATGTTAAATTTATGCATAAACGCAGCGATAGAGCGCAGCTGGAAAACTTAACTAAAATTACTAGAATGTATTTAGATGTTGGTAGTTATTTTGTTGCCCATAACAAAAATAATTTAGTTTATTCATCGGATCAGATTGTAGATTATTTGATTCCACAAGATCTTACAGTGTTATATTATGAGAATTATGGGGTCTTATTAAATCCAGTAGGCAGTATGTTGGGTGTAAATAATCTGTATGAAATAAGCGAAGATAATGCCATGGCAGAATTACATAAGAGTAATATTTTTATTGTTAATCTAGATTCATATCCCACATATGCTACAGATTATCCATTTAACATTTCTATGAATAAGATTCGATATGATCTTATAGATGTTTCTAATCAGGACATGCAAGTTTTAGGTGAGTATACCTTTAATGATCACAAGTTTCGTGTTTATGTAAAGCTTGAATGATGATTGATTATCTCCTTAATTATTTAAAAAGGTTAATTGGACCACATAATTTTGGTATGCTTTATTTTTTAACTACATATATTTTAACTGATGTAGATGCCATCCCTGAAACATTCAGAAACAAGAAGATTGACTATATTAGTTTTGTAGAAAATTAATATCCAGTCATTCCTAATAATAGTGAGGCTATGATAGAGAATAGGGCTGGCGTATAGAACATTAATCGACTGACAATTAGGCCTGAGGGGGTTGATTTAAATACAAGATTTCTGCACATAAGGAATAAGCTAATAGTTGCCAGTAAAATCATTGGTGAGAAATCAACAATATAGCGCATGGTAATGTATGCCATACTTGAAACGGAAATTAATGTAGATACTCCTGAGGCGAGTATAAATACAGACAAGCTTAATAAAAGTGGTGAGCTTTTCCAAAGGTAGCGGATACAAAATAATGGCATAAGCACTAGCCAGTAGATTGGAAGTTGTGCTAGACCAATCACCGGTTCAATAGTATATGGAATATGGGTTTCAAGAAGTTGTATGGGTGCTGCGTGAATAAATGGGAATCTAAATTCATAATGAGTGGGCTGAAAAAGATAGTTAAATACTCCAAAAAATATATATTTAATAGATACAAGTTCAGTGTGGTGCATGTATATTCCTGCTAGCTGATAAAAAAGACCAAACTCAAAAATAGAATTGAACCTAGCATAATTATACCAGCACATAGCTGAGCCAATAATGATTAAGGGGGCAATTAGATAGGTGGTATGGATAGTGAGAAGTCTTGTTTTTTCACGGTGGAGAAGATGGCGTGCGGCTGGGAAAGCTAAGACCAATAATCCACATCCAAAAAGTTGAGTGGGTCTTGATAAAATGCATAAGCCTAGTAATGTTCCTGCAAAGACGTTGTATAGAATAACGCTTCTATTGCGCTTCGCTTCTACTGCGCAAAGTAATAAATAGGTGCCGATCATTATAAAAGCATATGCTGCAGCAATACAAAGTTCATAGACTGCGGGTCGACGCAATAGAAAAGGCACTGCAGTAGCGGTTGCTAGAGTGAGTGCAGAGGTAAGTAGGGTAGGGGCAGATACCTCTACAGATCCAAATTTCAGAAGTTTTCGAAGAGCTAGAAAGCTAAAGAAAAAACCTAAAAAGCATAAAAGTGCAGTTAGTAAGCTTTCTGAGAGAAAATATCCAAAAATGATTTTGAAGGGTGCTATAAACAGTAAGGCTATTGCAGGGGTGAAATAAAGAAAATATTTACCATTATATAATGATGCATCATGCAACCTAAATTTTTCATTAAGTGCGGGGTCGTAGGGGTCGCTAAGAGCTAACAATTCTTTAGGTGGCTCAGTTCTTAGATTGAGCTGCCCATGAAGAAATGCATCCGCCATGAAATGATGATATCCTTGCGCCTCCGGTGAAAGCTTAAAAACGAAAGCTTGACCATATTTTGAAGATGCAGCCCAAAGATAGAAAATAAAAATACTAAAAAACAGGAAAAAAAATGACAATGCTTTTCCAATGGAAAGCAGGTTCATGTTTTTTTTATCAGATAGATTATGATAGTATTTCATTTTTTTTCATAATCCTTGAAATAAATTTTTAAGATACTGATATAACTATATATAAAAGTCAAGTAAATGGCTCTTCGAATCGAGTAGAGAATCATTTTCCAGCAATATGGAGGACATGTAATGTATTTCCCGTTTCAGCTGCCTAAAGTGCCGGGGTATTCTGAGGAACCAGTTTGGGAGAATGGCTCTTTTATGCTAGGCAATACTCGCCATAAAGTTATTAAATACAGTCAAAATGATATGGGTTGGAATGATGATCTTACGATACTTCATGAAGAAAGTGCGACAGAAACCCACCCCATAGATATGGCTTCACGTAAGCAGGCCATATCACAAGTGAGGCATTTTTGTAAAAAAAAGCAGCCGGTTATTTTAGAGATTGGATGCTCCTCTGGATATTTTCTAAAAGATCTTCAAAAAAATTTTCCAGAGGCGTTTATAATAGGCTCAGATGTTATCCCTGATAAATTGGAGCTTTTGGCAGATGATTTAACGAATATTCCGTTGATGCAATTTGATTTAACGAACTGTCCGTTGCCTGAGGAATCTGTCGATGTCTTAATTATGCTCAATGTCTTGGAACATATTGAGCGGGATCTAGAGGCGTTGATTCAGGCGCAACGAATTTTAAAGCCGGGTGGGCTCTTGATTCTTGAGGTCCCTGCTGGCCCGCATTTATTCGATGTCTATGACAAGTTTCTTAAACATTTTCGAAGATATACACTCTCTGAATTAAAATCAAAGGTGATTAGTTCGGGTTTGACTATTCAGCATAAATCGCATTTGGGCGTTTTCCCGTATCCCCTATTTTATTGTATTAAGAAAAAAAACCAAAGACTTTTGCAGCTTCAAGAGGATGAGCAAAAAGAGGTGGTATCTCGGGTAATAAAACAGTCTGCCAAGTCTCCTCTTCTTCGCCTTTTGATGTTTTTAGAGCTCTGGTTAGGGCAATATATTGCTTATCCTTTCGGCATCAGATGCATTATGACCTGTAGAAAATAGCACAATAAATTTATATAAAATAATTTAAGTTTAGAGGATGATTATGAAAATTAGATTGCATAGTATTTTGGCTCAGTTAGGTCTAATTGTAGTTTTGTTAATGTTATTAGGGCTCATTTATATTGCCCCTTTTCATTTTCTTCACCCTGAAACGGTCTATTATTTTGGTATTGTCGTTATTGTTATTGGGGCTGTCTTCTTGTCAGTTCTATTTATGCTTTTCTTTGATAAGGCTAAGATATTTTTTGAGCGAGTTGGCTTAAAAGAGCGTGATTTCTTTCCTTGTTTATTAGTTGCATTTTTCATAATGTATTCGTTCCATATTACTATTCCTACCCTGATTGATCGGTCTATTTCTATTTATTTACTAAACCAGCTGGATGAGTCAGGTGGAAAAGCCCCTATTGCTAAGCTTCAAGATGAGTTCCTTGAAGGCTATGTGGGAGGCTATTCAGTAGTTTGTAGACGAATGGCTGAGCAAATAGAAAGCGGCAATGTTGTACATGATGAGGATATTTACTCATTAACTCCGCGAGGTAAAAGGGCTATAGAGTTTTTGAGAGCTTTTGCAGTACTAACAGGTGTGAATCAGTATTATGTGAAAAGTAATGATACAAATTTATTACCGTATCGATACATAATAACAGCCAATGGGTGTGAGGCAGTTGCAAGTAAAGATGAAAAACTTCAATAACCGAATTTCAGGCTATAAAAACTCTATCATTCGATAGAGTTTTTATTATTAAGGCACCATGAAATGCTTTCACGCATACCTTCGCGTAAATCAACAAGTGGCTTGTAACCTAGCATAGCTTTGGCCTTGCTGATATCACAGGCAATCGTTTTATTCATCTCAGATAACACATGAATTTTTTGATTATATAAGCCTAATTTTTGTAATAGTCCATCACAGAGTTCAGCTATGGTAGCTATAATGCTTGGGACATGAAGGTTTTTGGCTTTGCATTGTATTCCAAAATCACTCTCTAACACATCTTTCACTGTGTTGATGATTTCCAGCATTGAATAGGCTCTTTCATCGGCGATCCAGAAAATTTCGTCAACGGCGGCGTCACTCAGTGCGGCTAATAGGATTCCATACGCTAAACTATCAACAAAGGCCATAGAGCGTTTATTATCAGCCTTTCCCATTAAAGGGAATTTTCCATTTTTGATCATGGTAAAAAACTGAGTTTGACGAGGTGGTTGGCCAGGGCCGTAAAACCAAGGAGCGCGAATAATAGTTAGTTCAGGTCTTTGGCTTTGTTTCATGGCTTCACGAACCATAAGTTCCATTTTATGCTTGGATTTTCCATAGCCCATATAAGGTGCGTAGGGGCTTTCTTCAGTAAAGAGATGCTCAGGGTGTGGATTAATACCTATGGGGGAATTTGAAGACATCACTAAAAGACGTTTAGCATGATGATGTGTGGCAGCCTCTAGGATATTTTTAGTGCCTTCATAGTTAATTTTATCAAACCAAGTAGTAGACTTTGGAGGATGTATGATACCCGCAATATGCAGCACTAAAGAATTTTCGCTCTTAGATAGAAAATGATCTACTTCGGCAGGATTGCAGAGATCTCCTGTAACAATTGTAGCGCCCAAAGATTTTAATTGATGGAAATCTTGACCTGCAGGGACCAAGCAGATGAGTTCGCATCCTTTAGTGTCAAGGTGTGGATCAATCATTTTATTGCCTTGAGTTAATGCCTCTGCAAGACGCATGCCTAACCAGCCCGTACCTCCTGTTAAAAATATTTTGGGGTATTTTTGTTTTAAATTCATTCTGAGCTCCTTGTTTTTATAAAATGTTCAGCATTGCGTAGTGCAAGAGCCATAATAGTTCCTTGGGGATTTGTTCCCAAGGCTTCTGGGATGATACTAGCATCATTAATGTATAGATTTTGATAATCATGAAGCTTTCCAAAAGAATTTACAGCACATTGTGCCTTATCTTCTCCCATGGGGCATGAAGCAAAAAGATGAATACTCATCAGATTAAAAGTGTTCTGTTTGAGCGTTTTTATAGTATCTAAAGAAGTTTTTTCATACCAACCTTTGTGGTTTTCAACAGAGGGGATAACCTGTGTAGCCCCAGCCGCAAACATAGTTTGTTGTAGATAGTCTAGACCTTTAAATAGTTGAGCCCAATCAGTTCCGGAAAGCTTATAGGTGACCAGAGGGTCTTTGCAGCCGGGAATGTAGCGAATTTTTCCCATGCTCTCGGGTTTTATCATGGCATAATAAACTCCGCAGTAATTCATTTTATTGAGTAACTCATGCCGATTTTTCCAGTCTTCAGCTATCGACATGGCTATAAAAGTTGGTGACATTACCGAGCCACCTATCCTAATCTCGGGCATAAATTCGGTAATAGCATAAGAGGGTACACTGGATGCTTCTTGGCTAACAGGATTTTTGAAATGGCATAGTGTTTTTAGAGTGGGGTGCATTTGAAGGCTTCGGCCAATATTTTTTTTAATGCCGCTTTTCAATAATAGATAAGGGGTATAAATAGCGCCAGAGCATACAAAAACCGACTTAGCTTTGATACGAAATGTGTGTTTTTGGCCTGTGTGATCTGTTGCTATGGCTCGAACTTCAGTCACCTGTCCATTTTTTAGAATAAGTTTTTTGGCTTTGCATTGAGCAATAAGCCTTAGTCCTTTATCCAATGCAGCAGGAAGTAAAGTTTCACACATGGATTGTTTGACCTTGTTTTTTTGGGCTACTTTTAAATAGGTGCCTTTCCAGTTTAATTGATGAGCTGCTTGTTCTAGAGTGAGGGAGTCCAGTTTGGGTTCAAGATACTGCGCATTAACCATGGCTTCAGCTTTTTCATAATAAGCTTGTAGCGTCACTGAATTAAACTCTTCTATGGAGTATTTTTTAGCTAACTCATTGAGCAATTCAGCGGGTGCAGATTGAAAAATGCCGCTATTGATTTCACTGCCGCCACCCACGCAGGATCCTTCAGCATAGGCTATGGGGGGCTTGCCAAATGCGGCAGTTAGGCCGCCGCAGCGCCAAACGTCGGAAAAATTTTGGAAGGCTGGGCGTTGATAAATATCTTTAATAAAAGGACCTTCGTCAATTAACAATGTGTCGATACCGGCGCTTATTAGCTCATGAGCTAAGGTTGTTCCGCCTACGCCTGCACCAATAACCAACACGTCACAGCTGAGCATGCTTGGCATTGTTAAACAATAAGAAGCCTGGAATGAATCTTCAGATCTTGCCTTTTTTATTTCGGTAGCGGATTGGCTAAAGTAACAAAGATAGACTAAATTCCTGATTAATCGAAAGAGTATATAGCCTGGATGCCATAGCTTTTCCCAGCGTGTGACCAGTTTTTTTTGTTTAGCCTGGGTTAGGCTATTAAAACTTGAGCACCCCGAGACTATAAAGCAATAGAAAAAAAACAATTGAATCAAGATATAGATTGGAATCCTGTAAAATAGCGGCATTAAACTAAATTCAGTTTTTACAAAATAGTAGCATTTATCATAAGCACTTGTGGGAGATTGATTTGAGGGCGGCATGATTTCAGACAATAGAAGTTCAATGAGTTTATAAAGATTCTTAGGCATTTTATTTAATTTTCTACGAAATTGTCTTGGTGCCACAAGCTTGAAAAGAATTTCAATTTCACAATACCTTTTTTATGAGATTCAAAATCCCTTCTTTCATGGCGCTTTGATGTTTGGATCCCTGCCGCTTCCCGGTTAAGACATCCTGGCGATGAGTGCAATACCATGCGTAAGATTCTTGCATCATCCTATCGTTTGAATATTTTGGTTTAAAATCGAGCATTTTTTGAGCGCGTCCAATGTCAAAATACATAGAGCGGCCATACATGAGCGCGTGATAGGCTCCCAATGGTGACCAGCCTAAGGCAGAGCTTAGGTTCATAAGGGTAGTAGCTACGTGAAAAGGGAGGCCTCGGAGTTTGGAGCGAGTATTGGCAAAATTTATTAAGGCTTCAAGGGCTTCCGACATACTGCCATAATCAGAGGCTCCAATATTGAAACAGTTTGGGCCGCTGAGTGCGCCAGCGGCAAGGCAGGCGTCCGCTAAATCTTCAGCATGAACAAATTGGTAGATATTATGACCCTTGCCTAAAACAGGAATATTGTAACCCTGATAGATCCATTCAAATAAAATCTGGAAGATTCCAAGTCGGCCATGTCCTAAGATTGTCCGGGGTCTAATGATCGAGATGTCCATGCCTTTTTGAATGTATTCTTGGCAGAGTAGTTCCGCGGCGTATTTGGCTTTGCCATAAGATTCACTAGGGGTGGGGTTGTCCTCTTCGGTAACAGGTAGCTTTGAGGGTATTCCGTAGACAGCGCTGGATGAAATATAGACTATTTTTTTTGTTGCAGAGTCTTTTGCAGCTTTAAGCAAGTTTTCAGTTCCGCCACAGTTGACTGACCAAAAGAGCTTATGGTTTTTGGCGATGGGCACCTGTGCTACACAATGATAGACCACTTTGGTATTTTCACAGGCAGCTCTGATTGACTTAATATCCGTGATATCACCTTGTATGTAGAGGAGCTTTGGGTCTGAGAAGGAGGGGGGGTTTAGGTCGAATATCACGACATTTCTATCCTCTGAGAGTAGTTTTTTGACAAGAATTTCTCCGAAATAACCGGAGCCACCTGTCACTAAATATCGCATGCTCTTTTCCACCTGTAAAAATGTTTTGCCAAATTAGCAAATTTAAGTACATAAGACAACTTTTTATGGAAATTATGGTATTATCTGCGGTCTAAATTTATAGGAGATAGACGGTGCAAAGGCCTTTATGCGTTGATTTAGATGGAACATTAATTTTGACTGACTCGCTCTATGAGTCGCTGCTGTTCTTATTTAAAAAAAATATTTTCTTATTGTTTAGGGCGTTTTATATTTTAGCTTTGAGGGGAAAATCCCATTTTAAAGCTTATGTTTCTGATCATGCAGTCTTAGACCCAAAATTTTTGCCTTACAATAAGGCATTAATCGATTGGTTAAGGCATGAGAAAAGCACGGGAAGGCCCCTTTTTCTTGTGACGGCTGGCTTTGAAAAAACAGCACATTCAATTGCAAGCTATTTAGACTTATTTGATGGCGTTTGGGGGAGTACGCTTGAGCTTAATCTAAAGGGAGTAAATAAGGCGCAGTTACTGCAGCAGAAGTTCGGAATCAATCAATATGATTATGTGGGGGATCATGGGGCTGATTTACCGGTGTGGAAAAATGCTGAAAATTCAATTGTAGTTAACGCAAGCGCACATACTTTGAAGAAGGTGGTTGGTATAGCAAAGGTCAGTAAAATTTTCCCAAGAAAGCCTTTTACGCTGCATGATTTTTTTAAGGTGATTCGAGTTCATCAATACGTAAAAAATCTACTTATTTTTGTTCCTATAATATTAGCGCAGCAATTCTTTAATACCGTTGTTGTTGAAAAAACATTTCTTGGCTTTGTTTCTTTCTGTTTTTTGGCATCCAGTGTTTATGTGCTTAATGATTTACTGGATCTAGATTCTGATCGACAGCATGTAAATAAATCAAGGCGAGCTTTGGCTTCAGGTAGTTTATCAATTCCACTTGGATTGCTCATTACGGTTTTATTTTTTGTTATTGCTTGGGTATTTGCAGCTCAGTTACCTCTGAAGTTTTGCTTGGTTCTTGCTATTTATTATGCGCTTAGCTTTTGCTATTCCTTTTACCTAAAAAGCATTATTTTAGTGGATGTTTGTGTTTTAGCGGGCCTTTATACCATAAGGATATTGGCAGGTATGATCTTGTTGCCAGTTGCATCCTCTGGATGGATTGTAGAGTTTTCGGTATTTATTTTTTTAAGTTTGGCTTTTGTTAAGCGTTATGCGGAATTAAAATGTAAAAAAGATCAGGGTGAATTAAAGGCAACAGGGAGGGGTTATCATGTGGAGCATATCAACTTAATCTTAGTTTTTGGTATTGCAAGCGGATATATTTCAGCCCTAATTATGGCGCTTTATTTAAATTCGCCACAGGCTTTGGTGTATTATACAAGACCTGAGTTTTTGTGGATTATTTGTCCCCTCTTGGTATATTGGATTTCAAGAATATGGTTGTTTGCCAGTGAGGGGAAAATGCATGATGACCCGATTATTTTTGCGCTGAAGGATGGGGCTAGTTATATAATTGCTTGCCTCATCATTTTATCAGGTTTATTGGCTAAATATATTTAGTTGCTAGAGTGAGAGGTTTTTATGCAAGACTTATTTGATATATCAATTGTTGTCCCAGTGTACAAAGAGGCAAATAATATTCAGCCATTTTTGGCTCGACTAGAACCTGTTTTGGAGCGGATGGGTTTAAATTATGAAGTCCTTTTTTGTTTAGATCCCTCTCCAGACAATACGGAGGAGGTGATTCAAAATATAGTTAACCATAACCCTCATATAAAGTTGATAGTATTCTCGCGACGTTTTGGACAACCTGCCGCTACAATGGCTGGCATCTTAAATTGTAGAGGAAAAACGTGCGTAGTTATTGATGTTGATTTACAGGATCCTCCCGAGCTTATTGAGGACATGTATAGGAAAATGAATGAAGGTTTTGAGGTTGTTTATGCGCAGCGTCGCTCAAGAGAGGGAGAGACCTATGTTAAAAAAATGGTATCTTATGCGGGATATGCTTTGATAAATCGTTTGAGCGATATCGATATTCCTCGAAATACAGGTGATTTTCGTATTGTGAGTCGGCGTGTAATAGAGGCCATGCGACAATTCCATGAAACGCATGGTTTTTTACGAGGATTGGTCGCCTATGTAGGTTTTAAACAAGCGGCTGTTCAATATGATCGTGATCCGCGTCATTCTGGAAAAGGAAATTATAATCCCTTTTATGGCTCTCTAAAAATCGGTTTAAATGGTTTGATAGGCTTTAGTAGCAGACCTTTGCAGCTGATGTCCGTTATAGGTGCGATATTAGCGGGATTCAGTTTTCTGCTTGGTTTGTGCTATCTCATTCAGAAGCTTGCAAACTATAATCTTACTCCAGGCCTTTCAACTACAGTGTTAGTAGTCACATTTTTTTCAGGTGTGCAGTTGCTGTGCCTTGGCGTCATTGGTGAATATATCGGAAGAATATATGATGAAGTAAAACATCGACCTATGTACATTATTGATAAGATAATCGAAAAAAACTAAGTTAAGATTATCGGGAAGGAGAGAGCATTGTTTTGTATTGTTACCGGTTGTGCTGGATTTATTGGGAGTAGCCTTGTTGACCGTCTTTTAGAGCAGGGTCATTCTGTTGTTGGTATTGATAATTTTTCTACCGGTCAGCGACGTTTTTTGGAAAGTGCAAACATGAATCCAAAATTTAATTTAATTGAGACTGACTTATCAAGTTTAGAAGCCCTTAAAGAATTCTTTTCTGGTGGTGAATTTGTTTTTCATCTGGCGGCTAATGCTGATGTACGTTTTGGTACTGAGCATCCTCGTAAAGATTTAGAGCAAAATACGATTAATACCTATAATGTATTAGAGGCAATGCGAGTGAATGGGATTAGACGTATTGCCTTTTCTTCAACGGGGTCTGTCTATGGCGAAGCCAAGTTGATTCCAACGCCAGAAGACGCTCCTTTTCCTATTCAAACGTCTCTTTATGCAGCTTCCAAATTGGCGGGTGAAGGCCTTATTGCGGCTTATTGTGAAGGTTTTGGATTTCAATCTTGGATCTTTCGTTTTGTTTCTATTCTGGGTGAACGTTATACGCATGGTCATGTTTTTGATTTTTATAAGCAGTTGAAGCAGGATCCTAATCACCTAACTGTTTTAGGTAATGGTAAGCAGCGAAAATCCTACCTGTACATTCAGGATTGTTTGGATGCCATTCTGTTAGCTATGGAAAAAGCTGATGAGAAGGTGAATCTGTTTAATTTAGGAGCGGATGAATATTGTGAAGTGAATAATTCCATTCAATGGATTTGCGATACTTTAAATCTAAATCCTGAGCGAAGCTATACGGGTGGTGAGCGAGGGTGGATTGGTGATAATCCCTTTATCTTTTTAGAATGCTCAAAAATTCGCTCCTTAGGCTGGAAGCCTAAGCTGGGTATCAAGGAAAGTATTATAAAAACGGTTAAATTTTTACAAGAAAATGAGTGGGTCATGGAATCGCGTCAATGAGGACTGAACCTAAGCAAATTGGTGAGAAAACCTGTTTGATTACAGGAGCTTCTCGTGGGTTGGGTAAAGTCTTGGCTGATTATTTCTGGCAACAAGGCTGGAGCCTTATTTTAGTAGCAAGAAACAAGTTGGCATTGGATGAGCTTAGCTATTCTTTAGGCCAGAAATTCGATCAATCTCTTGAAGTGATAGTGGCTGATTTCTCTCAAGCCGGAGAAGCAGAGCGAGTTGTAAAAACAGCCCAATCCTTAGTTCCTCAATTAGATGCTTTGGTTAACAATGCCGCCATGCAAGGGCCGGTCGGTTCCTTATGGGATAATGATTGGGAAGAATGGCTAAAAACCATACAAGTTGATTTGCTTGCGCCAATACGACTCTGCCAACTCATTGCTCCCTGGATGATTGAAAAGGGCAAGGGTAGCATCATTAATCTCTCGGGTGGTGGGGCAACCTCCCTCCGTGCCAATTTCACTGCCTATGCTACGGCTAAGGCTGCTTTGGTTAGATTAACTGAAAGCTTGGCAGAGGAATTAAAACCCTATAATGTGCGCGCTAATTGTATCGCTCCTGGAGCTATGAGAACGGACATGTTGGCCGAGATTGTATCGAAGGGTGAGCTGCTGGCCGGTAAAAAAGAGCATGAGAACGCCACTCGAATCCTGCAGAAAGGGGGCGCCTCCATGCAACGGGTCGCTGAGCTTTGTTTGTTTCTGGCTTCTGATCGTACTATTGGCATCACGGGAAAATTGATTAGCGCCGTTTGGGATAATTGGGAAGCTTGGCCTGAACATCTTGACGAATTGCATTCGAGTGATGCTTATACTCTGCGACGCATAACCGGTAAAGATAGAGGATTTTCTTGGGGCGATAAATGACGTATAAAGTTGGCATTGTTGGCTGTGGCTTAATTGGTCATAAGCGGGCAGAAGCCTTAGGGAGGCTTGCGACCCTTGTGGCTTGTGCTGATGTTCAATTATCACGGGCCCAGGCTTTAGCTAAGCAGCATGGAGACTCATGTTTTGCCTTCGATGACTGGAAAGCCTTATTAGAACAGGATTTAGATATCGTTATTATTGCAACCTCGCATGATGCATTAGCTGAGGTTTGTATGAGCGCAATACAAGCTAAAAAACATATTCTTATTGAAAAACCTGCTGCAAGAAATACTAAAGAAATAACTCAAATTCTTGAAATTGCATCAAATTCAGGATCATTGGTTCATGTGGGCTTTAACCATCGCTACCATCGGGCCTTTCAAAAGGCAAAGAGTTTGGTCGATGAGTTGGGTGATTTAATGTTTATTCGAGCTCGTTATGGTCATGGTGGGCGTGTAGGTTATGACAAGGAATGGCGCGCAAATCCAGAGCTTTCAGGGGGCGGTGAATTAATCGATCAAGGTGTTCATCTCATTGATTTGGCTCGTTGGTTTTTGGGTGATTTTAATGAGATAGAAGGATTTGCACATACTTATTTTTGGTCAATGTCCGTGGATGATAATGGCTTTATGCTCCTTAAAACACCCCAAAAACAGGTGGCTTTTTTGCATGCGAGTTGTACGGAATGGAAAAATACCTTTTCCTTTGAGATTTATGGTAAAAAAGGCAAGCTTGAGATCAGTGGCTTAGGTGGAAGCTATGGTGTGGAAAAGCTGAGTTATTACAAAATGCTGCCTGAAATGGGACCGCCCGAAACCTATTGCTGGGAATATCCTATGAAAGATAATTCTTGGGAGGTGGAGTTTGCTGAATTTTGTGAGGATATTCGTTTAAATCGTGAGCCTGCAGTCAATCTCAAAGATGCTAAAGCCGCATTAATTATTGTGGAAACTATTTATAAGGAATCCGGTTATGATCATAGCGCGTAGTCCACTACGTATTAGTCTGGGTGGAGGTGGAACTGATCTAGCTTCCTATTATCACGAGCACGGTGGCTTTTTGATTGCAGGAGCTATCGACAAATATGTTTACATCACTCTTCATCAAACCTTTAAACAAGAATTAATTATTAAATATTCTAAGTTAGAGCATGTTAAATCTGTAGAGGAAATTGAGCACCCCATTATTCGAGAAGCTTTAAAATTACTTCAAATTAATGATCCTCATATGGAAATCACTAGCATGGCTGATATTCCCTCGGGAACGGGTTTGGGTTCATCAGGGAGCTTTACCACGTCACTGCTCAAAGCTCTGCATGCCTACAAAAAAAATCTTTTTCATCCGAATGAACTGGCCGAACAAGCCTGTCATTTAGAAATTGATGTGTTAGGCGAGCCCATAGGGAAACAAGACCAATACATTGCGGCCTTTGGTGGTTTAACCTGTTTCGAGTTTTTGCCAGATCATAGCGTAAAAGCGTGGCCTCTGAATATTAGCCAAGAAACCATGCATAATTTAGAAGATAATCTGCTTTTGTTTTTCACAGGTTACTCTCGTTCCGCTTCAGCTATTTTGAGAGATCAAAATGATAAAAGTAAAGAAAACGATACGGAGATGACGAATAATCTACATTTTGTGAAAGAGCTGGGTTTGAAAAGCAAGGATGCTTTAGAGTCAGGTAATTTGCATGAATTTGCTCATTTAATGAATGTGCATTGGGAGCATAAAAAACAACGCTCTAAACAAATGAGTAATAGTGTTATTGATGACTGGTATGAAGAAGCTCTTCAGCATGGTGCAATGGGCGGAAAAATGATTGGTGCAGGTGGTGGTGGTTTTCTGATGTTTTATTCTGAAGATAAAATGCGATTGCGCCATAGAATGCGTGAATTGGGTTTAGAAGAAGTACGCTTCCGTTTTGACTTTAATGGAACTCAACTTGTGGCGACTTCATAATGATGCTGCCTGTCGTTATATTAGCGGGTGGCTTGGCCACGCGTTTGCGACCTCTGACAACGCATATCCCTAAGGCTTTGATTGAAATTAATTATGAGCCCTTTATTGCGCATCAATTGCGTCTTTTAAAGGCTCAAGGTATTTCGGAAGTAGTGCTTTGCTTGGGTTATTTAGGAGAAATGGTTCAAGACTATTTGGGCGATGGTTCGAATTTCGGGATCAAGCTGCAGTATTCTTTTGATGGTGAAATTTTGCTGGGAACGGCGGGATCCATTAAAAAGGCATTAGCTTATCTGCCGGATAATTTCTTTGTTATGTATGGGGATTCCTATTTGCCTTGTGATTTTGACTCTATTCAGGCTCATTTTCTTGCCAGTCGCAAGCAAGCTTTAATGACGGTTTTTCAAAATGAAGGCCAGTGGGATAAAAGCAATGTGGAATTTGTTGATGGGGAAATTATAAAATACGACAAAGTGGATATTACTCCTGCCATGAAGTACATAGATTATGGTTTGGGTGTTTTTTCTCAAGCCGCTTTTGATTGGGTTCCCGAAGGCAGTATTTTTGATTTAGCAGCCTTGTATCAACAATTATTAGCCCAGGATCAATTAGCTAGTTTTGAAGTCCAAGAGCGTTTTTATGAAATTGGATCGCATAGCGGTATCCAAGAATTTTCAGAGTATTTACTGCCGTAGGGGCGACTCTCGCGGTCGCCCTGTCAAAATAATGCCTAGACATTATTTTTTTATAGGGCGCCTACAAAGGGGCGCTCCTACGGCAAGGTTAATTTAAAAAAAAACAGGAGACCACCATGACCTTCACCCAACAATTCCTCAACGAATCCAAAGCCATCATTGATCAACTGAATCACAATGACATCGAGAGAATGGCTGAATTACTAGCCGAAACACGAGCGAATAAAGGACGTTTGTTTATACTCGGTGTTGGCGGTAGCGCGGCTAACGCCTCACATGCGGTTAATGATTTTAGAAAAATCGTCGGCATAGAAGCTTATGCACCTACCGATAATGTTTCAGAATTAACGGCGAGAACCAATGACGAAGGTTGGGCTACAGTGTTTTCAAATTGGCTTAAAATCAGCCAATTAAATAGCCGAGATATGCTGTTTATTCTTTCTGTGGGTGGCGGTAACTTGGAAAAAAACGTAAGTCCTAATTTAGTAGAGGCTTTAAAATTGGCTGTAGAGCGCCATGCTAAAATCATCGGTATAGTGAGTCGAGACGGTGGTTATACGAAGCAGGTAGCAGATGCCTGTGTGGTAGTTCCAGTCATCAATCAGGCTCATATCACGCCGCATGCCGAAGCTTTTCAGCCGGTGATTTGGCATTTGTTAGTCTCCCATCCTCTTTTAAAAGCCTCTGAAACAAAATGGGAATCCGTAGCAAGTCCTGAGCTGTGCGAGCTTGCCTAATGCGAGCTGTATTATTGGATAGAGATGGAGTTTTAAACCGAGCGATAGTGAGAGAAGGGCGGCCCTATGCTCCCGCTAATGTGCAAGAGCTTGAAATTCCGGAGGGCGTGCTGGAGGCCCTGAATCGTTTAAAGGCCAAAGGTTTTTTATTGATTGGTGTTACCAATCAACCCGATGTGGTTCGTGGAACGACGACTCGTGAAAATGTTGAGGCCATTAATCAGCAACTTTTATTGCAACTACCTCTAGAAACAATCTATGTTTGCTATCACGATGACAAGGATCATTGTGGCTGCAGAAAGCCGGCTCCAGGCCTTTTATTGGAAGCTGCGAAAGCATACAATCTCGACCTTAGTCAGAGCTTTATGGTGGGTGATCGTTGGAAAGATATAGCGGCTGGTACTAAAGCTGGTTGCAAAACACTGTTTCTGGATATGAAGTATCAAGAAGTATTTCCTCGCGAGATAACGCCTGATTTTACTGCAGACTCGTTAATGGGCTGTGTAGAGTGGATTATTAATGGAGAATAATATGGACTTAGTGAATCAATTGAAAGTTAAAATTTTTTCTGATGGTGCCAATAAGGCCGACATGTTGAGCATGTATCAAAAATCTTTTATCAAGGGCTTAACAACGAATCCCACATTGATGTGCAAAGCAGGCATAAAAGACTATGAAGCCTTTGCTAGAGATATCCTATCTGTAATTAAAGATGCCCCTATTTCATTTGAAGTATTTTCAGATGATTTTGAAGAAATGAAACGCCAGGCTTATAAAATTGCTAGCTGGGGCGATAATGTCTACGTAAAGATTCCAGTGACTAATACCCAGGGTGAAACCTGTTATGCTTTAGTTAAAGAATTAGCTGAGGCCGGTGTAAAACAGAATGTGACAGCTGTTTTTACTCTAGAGCAGGTTTGGGCTGTGGTCGATGCTTTAGTTAAAGGTCCTTCGGCTTATGTTTCTGTGTTTGCTGGACGTATTGCGGACACTGGCCGAGATCCTATACCTCTCATGAAGAAAGCTTTGGAGCTTTTAAAACCATACCCTCAGCTTGAGCTTATTTGGGCAAGTCCTCGTGAATTATTGAATGTTTTTCAGGCGAATGAAATAGGCTGCCATATTATTACTGTGACTAACGACATTATTAATAAGCTTTCTTCAGTCGGAAAAGATCTGGAAGTGTTTTCCCTTGAGACAGTAAAAATGTTTTATAACGATGCTGTGGCGGCGGGTTTCGAGTTATAAATTGTTTTTAGATGATATGTCTTTTAGGATTTCAACTGTTGTATTTCTTCTTCACTCAAACCGCTAACTTCCTTGATTAAATTCAGGTCGAGGCCTTTATTTAGCATATTTTTGGCGGTTTCTAATCTTCCTTCTAGCCTGCCCTCCAGTTTGCCTCGTTCTTCACCCAGTTCAATACCTTTTTGTAGGCCTGTTTCTCGGGCTGCGTCTAACATTCCCTCGAAATCTCGCTGGCTTTTTAGCTCTTGCTCATAAGCATTAATTTCGCCTTCTGACCAACTGAGCTTATTGAGCTGATCATAAGCTTTTTCAATGACCCAGTCTTGGCCTTTTATTTTTTCGAAATCGGCCTCCGTGGTTTCATCAGCGTGTTTAAAGAAATAGGCCCACTTCTCCGTCATGTTGCCTAATTGGTCAATGCTTTTATTAAATTTGGGCAGCTCAATAAAGGTGAAGGAAAAGTCTTTTAAATCGTGCTCTCCCGTTTTTTTGTCTAAGACTACATGATCTGATTTATAACCCTGTTTGTTCGGAAACATAGTAAAATCGGTGATAGTGATAAAAATGATTTCTTTTAGGTTGTGATAGGCTTCCGATTTGTCTAATTGATTTATATAGGCTTTGGCTGCGTAATATTGCGCTCTCTTTTCAAAGCCACGGACTTTAGCTACTTGCATTTCAACAATGTACTGAACGCCCGTTTGATCCTCACAGAGTACATCCACAATGCTTTGCTTTTTAGCGGCCGTGTCGGGATCCTGTACGGTCTTGAGAAAGCTCACAGTGTGTATTTGGGCGGGCCCAGTAAAGCCCAAAATATCATTGAGGAAATGAATCAAGATGTCTTTGTTCTTTTCAGTGCCAAAGACCTTCTTAAAGGCAAAATCGTTTTTTGGGTCCAGGAATTTACTAATGGCCATGTTAAAGCACTCTCATGAATTAAAGGTCGAGCTATTATGGGGCTTTGGCCTTGTATCGTCAATTCCTTGTAGAAGTATTTTCATATAATCAATTGCTTAGTACCTGTTAAAAAAGGTATTTTAGCTTCCCAGTTTAATTCGGTCGATATTTTATGGTTATTGATGGCATAGCGCCAATCGTGCCCTGCTCGGTCTTCAACGAAGTTAATTAAGCTTCGGTGGCTTTCCCCTTTGGGGTTTAATTCGTCCATCAAATCACAAATTCCATTAACTACTTCTGCATTCGATAATTCATTATTCCCGCCTATAGTATAACTTTCGCCCAGGGTTCCTCGTTGAAGGATGAGTTCAATAGCATGGCAATGGTCTTCCACATGCAGCCAATCGCGAATATTGCTTCCATCTCCATAGAGGGGGATAGTTTTCCATTCTTTGCAGGCCTTAATAACGGTGGGGATAAATTTTTCAGCGTGTTGATAGGGACCGTAATTATTGGAGCAATGAGAGAGAGTGACGGGTAGCCCATAGGTGTGAAAAAAAGCGCGCACTAAATGATCGGAGCTGGCTTTGGAGGCTGAGTAGGGTGAGTTGGGTTTGTAGGCGCTTTGTTCGTTAAAAGCCGGATCATTAGGACCTAGACTTCCGAAGACCTCATCCGTTGAAATATGATGAAAGCGGCATTCGTTGGTTCCCCATTTTTTTTCTGCTAGCCAAAATTGTTTTGCAGCTTCCAGTAAAATCAGGGTTCCTACTACATTTGTTTGGATAAAATCTGTGGGATTTTCGATGGAGCGATCAACATGGCTTTCTGCCGCAAAATGCACCACCGTATCAATGTTATATTGACGCAGGATTTTGCTGAGTTGTGCAGTATCACAAATATCGCCTTGGATAAAGTGATGATAATTAGAATTTGGTAATTCTTCTAGATTTTTAAGAGAGCCTGCATAGGTCAATTTATCATAATTGATGATCCGAATATCATCGTATTTTCTCAACATATGGCGTACAAAATTAGAGCCTATAAATCCTGCACCACCGGTTACTAATAGAGTCTTAGCTTTGTAGTTTTTCATTTTCTTAGATCATAGCCCCATTTAAAAGCCCTGCTAAATACGCTCCATAAGCACTGTTTTTGTAATAATGAATATGTTTTTCTAAATCATTGGAGCTAATGTACTGCATTCTCCAGGCGATTTCTTCAGGGCAGGCTATTTTCAAGGATTGGCGTTCTTCCATAATGCGGACAAATTGCGCGGCTTGTAATAAGGATTCAGGGGTACCTGTATCTAACCAGGCCATTCCGCGTCCTAAAAGATTAACGCTTAAGCGCTGTTGATTTAAATAGAGCTTATTAAGGTCCGTGATTTCTAATTCACCTCTCTGTGAAGGTTTTAGGGTTTTGGCCATTTCTACCACATCGCTTTGATAAAAATAAATGCCTGTGACGGCAAAATTTGATTTTGGTTTCTTGGGTTTTTCTTCTAGGCTGATGGCTTTTCCTTGCTGATCAAATTCAACCACACCATAACGATGGGGATCATTGACATAATAGCCAAAAACCACAGCGCCGATTAAATCATTTTCTATTTGTTTAAATTTAGCAGGTAAGCCTTCCCCATAAAATATATTGTCTCCTAGTATGAGGCAGACATTATTATTGCCAATAAAAGATTCACCTAGAATAAAGGCCTCAGCCAGTCCGCCAGGGTTTGCTTGTTCACAATATTCAAAGGAAACACCCCATTGGCTACCATCGCCTAATAATTTCTTAAAGTGAGGTAAATCATGAGGGGTCGAGATGATTAAAATTTCCCGAATACCCGCCAACATTAAGGTGGAGATGGGGTAATAGATCATCGGTTTATCGTATATCGGCAACAGTTGTTTGCTGACAGCTTGTGTTAGAGGGTATAAACGGCTTCCGGTGCCGCCTGCAAGTACAATGCCTTTCATAATGCCTCATTATCCATTGAATTTAAGCCGATGATTTCAGACACTATATACTGTGGTTGAGAAACTTTGGTCAACAAGATTTTTGCCATGATAGAGTTATTTCTCAGCATATTGAACCAAAGCGCGAGTGATTTTTTAAGGCCATATCGACTTTCTCCTGCATGGCGCTCATGGTGATCTACCTCGATACTGACGATATCGTGTGTGACTGAAAGAATTAAAGCATCTAAATAGACATGTGGGCTGCTATAGCGAAGCAGGGCATCACGAATACTGGATTTCATGGCGCGAAAAGGTGAAAGATAGAGTCCTTTGGGTTTATTCAGAAGATACACGGCAATTTGATCATTCAGTCGGCTGCCCATGATTTTCCAAAGAGGGTGTTTATGCTCTTTAAAGCACGCATAAGCGACATCATGCCCCTTTTCAATTTCAAGCGTCAAGCTGGATATATCTTTGGGTGAGTGCTGTAAATCATCGTCCATAGTGACAATGATTTCGCCTTTAGCGTGTTTGAGCCCTGCCATGAGTGCATTGTGCTGACCGACATTGTTTTGCAATAAAATTCCTTTTATGTTTGGAGCTTGTTGCGAGAGTGATTTAATAACATTCCAGCTTTGGTCAGGTGATTGATCGCACACGAAAATTATTTCATAATTTTCATATAATTTATTCAGGCTTTGATTAATTTTCGACACTAATTCAGGAAGAATATGTTCACTGCCGTAAACAGGGATGATTATAGATAATTGGCAGGACATGAGTTATTCCTTTGTAGGGGCGCCCCTACGGCATAATATTTTCTAATTAATTTTTCGATATAAAATTCATCAAAAGAGATGCCTATTTTTTTCGAAGATTCAAGGGAAAGATCGGCGTTGATTGTATAAGAACCCCCAGCTTCTGTTAAGCTAAAATCTGCCTTTTTATTTAAAATCTTTTCAAAAATAGGGATAAGTTCTTTAACTGAAATAGAAAAAGGAGAGGCAATATTCGTTATAGCGCCTTTTAATTTTGAAAGTTCTTGTGAATATAGATACTCAATGATGGTGACGGCATCCTCTACATCGATCAAATTTCTTTGGGCATGTCGCCAAACTTCGAAGTGGGTTCCTGAATTAATGTGCTGATAGAGATAATTGGTTAAGGTATTGGGATTTTCTGTTTTTCCCACAAGCTGGGGCAATCGAAAAATAGCATAATTTCTTGAGGATTGTACCAAAGCTTCCATGGCTTTTTTATGCGCTACATAGGGGCTGGAAAGCGAGGGATCTTCCAGGCTGCAGCTGCTGAAATACAGTGTGAATTTTTGAGCCTTTAAGGCCTCACTCAGCAGAGCGGCTTCGCGTGCAAAGGCTTCAGGACGGTTTTCTTGAGAATTCGACACGCCGGAAGCAAAAACAAGGAGCCCCGCCTTAGGTTTAAAGCCTGTCTTGAAAGCCGTGGCCAGCATTCCATTGCCGATTATTTGGGTCATAGCCGTTTCGTCCTGTACTTTAATAAACCCCAAGTTCCTTCATCACATGCCCTTTTAATTCAAGCCTCGAGAGCATACAATTCTGAGCCTCAAAAGAGAATTGCACTATATGCACGTTTTACATTTTTATAAAGCCTATTTTCCCCATTCGATGGGTGGTATTGAGCAATTTATTCATCAGCTGGCGCGCTCTACCCAGGCTTTGGGGGTTGAGACTGAGGTTTTGGCCTTGAGTTCTGAAGACGAGCCACAGACAATTGAAGTGGATGGTTATAGAGTGCATCGTGCTCGCCAGAATTTTGAAGTGGCCTCTACGGGTTTTTCAGCCAGCGTTTTCCCGCGTTTTGCAAAATTAGCCAAAAAAGCAGATCTGATCCACTATCATTTCCCTTGGCCTCTTATGGATGTGGTTCATTTTGCCACAAGGCTTAGAAAGCCTACTGTCGTGAGCTATCATCTGGACATCGTTCGTCAAAAGCATTGGTTGAAGCTCTATCGCCCGCTTCAGAAGCTTTTTTTATCCGATGTGGATCATATTGTGGCTGCGGCCCCCAATTATGCGGCCAGTAGCCCGGTGTTGAGCCAATTTACGGATAAAACCCAGGTTATTCCCTATGGTTTAGATCGAAGCTGCTATCCAGATCCTCCTGAAGAGCGAATGAATTATTGGCGAAATCGTTTTAAAGGACGCTTTTTCCTCTTTGTCGGCGTATTTCGCTACTACAAAGGCCTTCATATCCTTATGGAGGCGGCAGAACGACTCGATTACCCTATCGTGTTAGTGGGCAGCGGGCCTGTGGAGCAAGAGATCAAAGCGCAGGCGTCGCGGCTTCAGTTAACGAATATTCACTTTGTAGGAAAGCAATCCGACGAAGACAAAGTGGCTTTGCTGCAACTCTGTTATGCGGCCGTTTTCCCCTCGCATTTACGCTCGGAAGCCTTTGGCATTTTTTTGCTGGAAGCCATGATGTTTGGAAAACCCATGATTTCTACAGAGATGGCGACCGGTACGAGTTTTGCGAATCAGCATGGCGAAACGGGGCTGACGGTCGCGCCTAATGACCCTCAAGCCTTTCATCAAGCTTTGCGATTTTTTTGGGATAATCCGGCTATTGTGGCCGATTGGGGCCGGGCGGCAAAGCAGCGCTTTGAAGAGCAGTTTACGGCTCAGCGCATGGCGGAATCCTATGTTAATTTGTATAGGAATTGCTTGAAATGCTAAGAAGAGGTCTATTACAAGAACATGCTTTGCTGCTGTCTCTCATTAACAGGATTCTGGATGTAGTGTTGGTGGCGGCCACTGGATTTGTGTCTTTAACGATGGTTTTTCATAAGACCATTGTTTCAACAACGTATTTTCATTATGTATTACTGGCGCTTATTTTTGTCGTCTTAATTTTCCCTTATTTTAATATTTATACTTCCTGGCGCGGTTATCGATTGATCTTTCAATTAAGAGCTCTTGTATTGGCGTGGTGTACGGTGATGATTTTTCTGGTGCTCACGGTCTTCCTCCTGGGTCCTGAATACACGATTTCTCGTCATTGGATCATCTTATGGAGTGCATTGGCTTTGATGGTTTTGGGTGGGTTCAGAGTGGGCATTAAGCTTTCTCTGGATCTATTGAGAAAACATGGATGGAATCAACGCCGAATTTTAGTGATAGGGAGTTCAACTATCACAGAAAAAGTGATTCAAAGTATTTTATCGTCGACTTGGATGGGTTTAAAAATTGTCGGCGTTTTTGATGATAAGGCTACTGCTGCTGAAATACTGGGTTACAAGATCCAGGCTCTACCGGAAAAGCTATCCGATTATGTTGACCAAGAAAAGATAGACGAGATTTGGATTACCAAAACTTTAGCCGAAGAGGAAAGCATTAAACACATACTCTATGAATTACGCCACAGCTTAATTTCCATTAAATTAGTGCCGGATATCGCAGAATTTAGGTTGATCAATCATCCTTTAGGAGAGGTTGCAGAGCTGCCTATATTGGAACTGGGTCGATCGCCTATGTCAGGTCCTAGCCATTATGTGAAAGCGCTGGAAGATATTATTCTTTCCACTCTAATCCTAGTGCTGGTTTCACCTCTTATGTTGATCATTGCTGTGGCCATTAAATTGAGCTCACCGGGCCCTGTTCTGTTCAAACAAGAAAGGCATGGTTGGAATGGTGAGCCCATGAACATCTACAAATTTCGAACGATGAAGCTGCATACAGATGATCCTGAATGGGTGACTCAGGCGACCAAACATGATTCAAGAGTTACTCGATTGGGTCGATTTTTAAGAAAAACCAGCTTGGATGAGCTGCCACAATTCATTAACGTATTGCAGGGTAGAATGTCGATAGTGGGCCCACGGCCTCATGCAGTCCAACATAACGAGTATTACCGAGAACTGATTCAATCCTACATGCAGCGTCATAGAGTAAAGCCTGGCCTAACCGGCTGGGCCCAAGTCAATGGCTGGCGCGGCGAGACAGACACCCTAGAAAAAATGAAAATGCGCGTAGAATACGATTTATACTACATCGAAAACTGGTCTTTGTGGTTTGATATCAAAATCATCATTTTTACCCTGATGAGAGGGTTTTGGGATAAGAATGCTTATTAGTCATAAGGCGCGCCGTTGAGCTGCGTCATCATCCGTTGTCTCTTCTGTAATTGCTATGCCACTGCTCAATCTTTTTGGCTTCAAAAGATGTTTTTTAAGAAAGGCTGTCATTGGTTTTTCAATGTATTTAAAAGAAAGCTGACCTACTTTAATGCACAGTATGCATATCATGCAGACAATAAGGGTGTTAATAATTAATGAGTCAAAAATTGCAGGGAAATGGTTGGTTATTTTCTTAAAAGCGGCGTTTATAATTACTAAGCTAATAGTGTAGTGAGTGAGATAAGTTGAGTATGACGCATCTCCCCAGCCAGTTAAAAAACGAGGAATTTTGATGGCCCCTTCTTTCTCTAGGCTGAGCAAGGAAAATACGATGAGTGCTGAAGGAAGGCCCCAGTAAAGCGATCTGAAATGTGAAAGATTGGTGGAGTTTAGGCCACGATAACTTAATAATATTTCTAGAATGCCAAGCATTAATAAAGACCACGATACATTGATCGTTAAGGTTTTACCTGCCAAATATTGCTCTGCTATAAAGCATCCAAAAATAAATTCTAAAATTAAATCGTTCCCATAGAAGTTAATATAGCAAAAAGCCAAGCCATTTAGATGGAAATGTTCAATGGCATAGGCTGAAAGAGTCAGCGCAGAAAAGATAATGCAGGCAATCTGTAAATATACTTTTCTGGGAGTCATTAATAAAAAACAAAAAATATAGTAGAAAAACATCTCATAAATTAATGTCCATGTGACACCGGTGATGGGAGGGAGGCTTTTGTCCGTTAGATAGAAGTAGGGTATTAGGAGTAAGTTGCTGAGTAAATAGGAGCCCTCTTTTGTTGCCTCAAGAAAGCGTAAATAATCGTCATCAATTGATCCGTTAAGATAAAGGCCTGAGGGAATAATAATCAAAAATACAATAAGTGTTACCAAAAGATACATAGGCATAATTCGAATGAGACGATGCAGAATGAAGGGTTGGGCGGCTCCTTTTTGCCCAAAATTATTTTTACTTATATAAACCATGATAAAGCCACTGATTACAAAAAAAATATCTACCCCAAAAGCGCCAAAGTTCTTTCCGATGATTTTTTGGATATAGGAGGGGATAATCTGGGCATGGGCAAAGACCACTAGCGCAGCTGCGATCCCTCGTATTGCTTGAATGGAGAGAATATTCTTAGCTTGATTCACGATAACTCTCGCAATGTCTATAAAAATTGATCCCAAGCTGGAGCTTAAGCATTTTTGCTAACTTAACTTAAGCGCTTGAACTAGTCTGCCACTATACCTTTCATGCCTTGAAGTACAAGAGCCGTGGACTGACTGAGGAATTTACAAGACTCCGCTGCCCTTTTAAAAAACTTTTAGCTTCAATGTATTAGCTTCTTTTTCTAAGATTTCAACTATTATTTTTAGCTTGAAAATCTGAAAGCTTCTATGCAATTTGACCCGATTTACGTCGGCTGTTATCCTTGCGCTCCAAAAGATATGAGGCGGGTTGGAAGATGGGTGTAGATGCTGAATCAAGAAGTCAATTGGCCGCTCCAAATAGTGCAAATTATGTACAAACCGAGCTTTCTCAGCAGTCAAATGCGCCTTGGTATGTGGCTCACACTAAGTCTTCCCAAGAGCATGTAGCTGAGGCCAATTTGGCGCGGCAAGGCTATCAAGTCTATTTGCCTCAACTCAAAATTCTAAAAAATCGTCGACGAGCCAATGAAATCAGTCAGTCTGTTTTACTTGAGCCTATGTTCCCTCGTTATCTCTTTTTCAAACCCGCGCATGTTGAGCATTCCATTGCCCCGGTTCGTTCCTCTATAGGGGTGGCGAAACTAGTCCAATTTGGATTGGAGCCGGCTCGCTTGTCTGTGGATGCTTTGAAGAAGATTCAAGCTGTAGAAAGCCTTCAGCATGATTCCAGCCTGGAGGAATTGAGCGGACTCAGTTTGGGTAAGAAAGTGATTGTGAGTTCAGGTCCACTGGCCGGTTTAAATGGCCTAGTTTCTGGCATTTCCAAAGAGCGAGTTATGGTTTTGATGGAGCTTTTGGGTCGGGAAGCCAAGGTGAGCTTTAAGCTGGCTGAGTTAATGCTGGCATCATAATACCCGTAGGGCGACCGCGAGGGCCGTCGGTGGCCATGAACATATATGCTGCGCATGGATCAAAATGCACGGGCAGGGCGGTAGCGTGCCTAAAATAGGATTAACAAGTGCGCATTGGAATTGATTTAGATAATACCATTATTTGTTATGACGAGGCCTTTGTTAAGGCTGCAAGAGATTGGGATCTTTTGCCTGAAATGGAAATAAATAATAAAAAATCAGTTAAAGAGTATTTATTACAAAATAATAAAGATGAAGAGTCATGGATGCGTTTGCAGGGACATGTCTATGGCAAAGGCATTATGGCGGCACAATTATATCCAGGCTTCGCTGAATTTATTAGACGATGCACCCAGGCGCAAATTCCTCTCTTTATAGTCAGCCATAAGACACACTATGGTCATTATGATGAAACAAAGACTAATCTGCATACAGCGGCTTTGAATTGGATGTCGGCCCAAGGTTTCTTTGATCCCGAGGGCCTTGGTCTTTCTTCACATCAAGTGTATTTTGAGCTAACGCGTTCTCAAAAGATTCAGCGTATTAAAGAATTGGCTTGCACGCATTTTATTGATGATTTGAGTGAGGTGTTATTGGATACTGAGTTCCCGACCAGTGTTAAGCCCTATCTTTTTGCGCCAAACAAAGATCAGGCTTCTGAGATTCATAGTTTAAAAGTTTGCAAAAATTGGACGGAGCTTGAGAGGCATATTTTCTCGTGTTAGCGCAGCCGATAGCCTTCGAGACTGAGGATCTATTCGGAAAAGAATATAAATTTGTGGCTTTCGTGAATGGCGGCGGCAATAACCAACTTTATAAAATTGCAGCTCTCGATAATCGTTATTTAGCGGCTAAATGCTACTCCGGTACGCCCGCAGACAGCCTAGAGCGCTTGAGTCGTGAATTTGAGGCGCTGAGCTTCTTAAATCAACATCATATTGCCAGTGTTCCGCAAGCTCTATTTTGCCATCATGAAAAGCGTTATGCATTGTATGAATGGCTTTCAGGTTCAAGAATTGTAGATCCTGAAATAAAAGATATCGATGCGACTGTAGCGTTTATTGCAGAGCTGCAAGCTTTATCGAAGTTGGATCAGGCTAAAAATCTAAGGATCGCAAAAGATGCTAAATTAAGTGGAGCATCCGTAGTCGAGGAAATCACTTGGCGTTTAGATCGATTGCTTCAGTTAGAGCCTAAAGACGAAAATTTACAGTCTTTTTTAAATAAATCTTTAATGCCGGCCATTGCTGATGTTATTCATTGGTCGAAGAAAATCTATCAACAGCAAAATTTAAGTTTCGAGCGAGAATTAGCCTTTGCTCAGCAAACGCTAAGTCCCTCAGATTTTGGTTTTCATAATGCCTTACGTAAGGATGATCATTCGATTTCATTTCTAGATTTCGAATACTTCGGATGGGATGATCCCGCCATTATGTTATCCGCTTTTTTGTGGCACCCCGCTATGAATTTAAGTTTTGATCTAAAACAAAGCTTTGTTTCAGGGGCTGTAAAAGTATTTGCAGAGGATCAAAGCTTTAATTCTCGTTTGCAAGCGCTTTTCCCTTTAATGGGTTTGATTTGGTGTTTAATTATATTAAATGAGTTTATTCCCGAAATTTGGAAGCGTCGGGTGGCCTCGGGTTATTATTCTGAAAATGAAAAGCTTGGAATACAGTTAAAGCAATTAAAAAAATCTGAAGATTATCTGATGAATGTGAAAAATAGTATGGAAAAATTCCCTTATGAAATGTGAAACTACGGTCAATGAAGTTCTTGATGAATTACACACTATGGACGAGCGTTCGCGTTATTTACGGCGTTTGGTATTAATCGCATTAGAAGGTGGTAAGCGAGGACATCTGGGTTCCTCCATGTCACTGATTGAAATTTTTAGAGTGCTTTATGATGAGGTGCTGGATTATCGCGCGGATGAGCCAAAATGGATTGAACGCGATCGTTGTATTTTAAGCAAAGGCCATGGTTGCCTTGCGCTTTATGCGCTATTGGCGGATAAGGGATTTTTCCCTATGGATGAATTAAAACGTTTTTGTCATAGCGATGGTATTTTAGGGGGCCATCCTGAAGCTTCTAAAGTTCCGGGTATAGAGGCCTCAACGGGTGCTTTGGGTCATGGTCTTTCCATCGGCGTGGGTATGGCGTTGGCCGCACGTATGCAACGACGTAAAAGTCGAGTTTTTGTAGTGATGGGCGATGGTGAAATTAATGAGGGCTCCGTCTGGGAAGCAGCCATGTCAGCTTCAAAGCATAAGCTGAATAACTTAATTGGGATGGTGGATTACAATAAATTGCAATCCTATGGACCCACTCGAGAGGTTTTGGATTTGGAGCCCTTGGCCGATAAATGGACAAGCTTTGGTTTTGCCGTGCAAGAAGTGGACGGACATAATCTCAATCAACTTCGAGCCGCTCTGCAAGTCGCGTGTTTAAGCCAAGACAAACCGAATATGATTATTTGTCACACCGTTAAAGGTAAAGGCCTTCCCTTTGCGGAACATAATCCTAAATGGCATCACAAATCCAGTTTAAGAGCTGAGGATATTGCCAATATGTATGCCGCTTTGGAGGCCTACCCATGAGAGAGATGTCTTTAAATTGTGTTTATGAATTAGCTAAAAAAGATCCGCGAGTTGTATTTATAGGTTCAGACTTAGGGCCTGGTACTCTAAGTCAAATGCAAAAAGAAATGCCTGAACGCTTCTTTATGGAAGGTGTGAGTGAGGCGCACATTATTGGCATGGCAGCGGGTTTGGCGAAAGAGGGCTATATCCCCTATGTGAATACCATCGCTACTTTTTTAACACGTCGTTGTTTTGAGCAAGTGGCCATTGATTTATGTTTGCATAATTTGCCCGTACGCTTAATTGCGAATGGGGGTGGTGTAGTCTATGCGCCCTTAGGGCCTACGCACTTAGCGACTGAAGATATTGCTATACTACGTTCACTGCCGAATATGAGCATTGTCGCTGTCACCGATGCGGATGAAATGCGTCGTTTTATGGATAAGAGTTTGGATCATCCAGGGCCCCTGTATATTCGCCTAGGTAAAGGCAGTGAGCCTATTATTTCCGATACAAATCATCCCTTTGAAATTGGTAAAGCCATTGTGATGCGTGAACCCGGTGACGTGTTGTTGATCAGCACGGGTATTATGGCGCATGCCGCTCTGCAAGCCGCAGAAGCTTTGACGCAAAGTGGCATCAACTGCGGCGTGCTTAACATGCACACTGTGAAGCCCTTAGATGAGGAAGCTATTTTGCATTATGCCAAACGAGTTAAATTATTAGTGACTTTAGAAGAGCATACATTGATAGGTGGTTTGGGTAGTGCCGTTATAGAAACGCTGGTTGATAAAGCTTTCTCATCGATGCCTCCGGTGCTTCGTATGGGATTGCCCGATCGATTCACTGAAGAATATGGCTCTCAAGAATCGATGTTGGAAAATTTTGGTTTAGGTGCAGAATCCATCGTAAAATCTGTGAAAACAAAATTAAACGAGTGTGTCGCCTAAATGAATGAAAGTTTTTCATTTTTAACGCCAGAAGAGCAGCAGCTTACGAATCAATTTCTTCAAGATGGTTATGTGTGTTTGCCTGTTGAGGATAAAATTTTATTGGATAAGATTCGCGATGAAGTGATTAGGCTTTCAGCCAGCTTTCTTGAGCTTGAGTTGCCGGAAGACCCCAATTATTTTCTTAATAATGTAGCTGAATCTGTAAGCCCTGCTCAATTGAATGCTTTGCGATTGGAGATCATTGGGGGCTTATTAGCCGCCTCATGGTTTCGTCCCGCGTATTTTCATTTAGCACGTCGTGCTTTAGAAGTTTTAGTGGGTAATGAATTAGTGATGCAGCGAGGGATAGGCGTCAGCCTACAATTGCCAAACGATGAGAGCTCCCTCTTAAATATCCATTCAGACTCATGGTCAGGAGATTCTCCCTTTGAAGTAGTGCTTTGGTTGCCTTTGGTGGATTGTTATAAAACAAAATCCATGTACATATTGCCACCCAATAGCGCACATAAATTACATAATAATTTTTCAGTTATGTCAGGCAAAAGCAATAAAGAAATTTTGGAAGCTTTAGCCGATGATCTGATCTTTCTCGATGTGCCCTATGGCCATTTTTTATTGTTCAATCACAATCTTCCTCATGGCAATAAAGTTAACGAAGAAATCGAGGCTCGCTGGAGCATGAATTGCCGCTTTAAAAGTGTGTTTTCGCCTTATGCGGATAAAAAATTGGGTGAATTTTTTGAGCCTATTACGTTGCGTGCAGCGACTCGGATTGGGATGTCTTATAAGCTTCCCGAGGTCGTTACATGAATGTGGTTCTGTAGGGCTAATGTTAGGTCATAGAGGATACATCACCGGCCGACCTTTTATGGGCCAACGTGCACCGCAGCACATCCAAAATATTATTATTCGTGATTATTGCCATAAAAATGGCTTGCATTATCTGCTCAGCGTGACAGAACATGTGATGCCCGATTCCTACATTATTTTGAATCAAGTGATCAATGAATTAGAAAACTTAGAGGGCGTTGTGATCTATAGCATCTTTCAGCTACCCGAGCAGGATGAATTGCGTCATGCAGTTTATGAAAAAGTTTTAAAACAAAAGCGCAGCCTTCATTCAGCCGTCGAGCGTTTAGTTATTAAAGCAGCAGAAGACGTCGAGCGAGTTGAAGACATTTGGTGCGTCCAAAAAATTATTCAAAATCATTTACTTAACTTAGAAGAGCTTCAATGCAAGAATTAAATTTTCTAACCAGTATTCATACGAGTACTAGGCGAGATTATATCGCGAGAGTCAATGAGTCTAATAAAGGCGAATGCGCACTGATTGCTAAGCAATGGGGTTATGATTATTGGGATGGAAATCGTCAGTATGGTTATGGAGGCTATCGTTACGATGGTCGCTGGCGAAAAGTCGCCGAAGAAATGGCAGCACATTATCAGCTAAAGCCTGGTGATAAGGTATTGGATATCGGTTGTGGCAAAGGATTTCTGTTGTATGAATTAACCCAAGTCGTGCCAGGTTTGAAAGTGGTCGGCACTGATGTTTCTGAATATGGTTTAGAACATGCAAAAGAAGAGTTAAAGCCATATCTGAAGTTAGCGAATGCCACTTCACTCCCCTTTGAAGACAATGAATTCGATTTTGTATATTCGATGAATGTATTTCACAATCTGTACAATTATGAATTGATGGCGGCGCTCAAAGAAATGCAACGAGTGGCTAAAAAGAACAAATATATCTGTATTGAGTCTTATCGAAATGAATTTGAAAAAGCTAATTTCCTATACTGGCAATTGACTTGTGAGACTTTTTATAGCCCTGATGAATGGTTATGGTTTTATAATCAGGCAGGCTATGAGGGTGATTATGGGTTTATTTATTTTGAGTAAGATGGCTATACCCGTCGCCCCTCAAGATGCGAAGTTTAAGCTCCATCTTGCTTCGAATTTGAGGCGTTCCTTAATCGCAAAAAGCTCAAAATAGAATGACTATTCTTCGCCTTTTTCTCAATCAGAACGCCTCAACTTCTCGCAAGCCGAAACTTAAACTTCGCATCTTGAGGGGCGACGGGTATGGCAGCCTTTAGGTTAAATTTGAATTATGGATATTACTAAAGAAGTCATTTTCTCTGAGAAAAAAAATTTAAAGCTTTCATCTGAGAGTGTGGCGGAGCTTGTTAAATGCTCGGTTTTAAATCCTAGTAAAAAATATCGACTATGCGCCCATGGTTCACCCGAGGAGGCTTTGCATGAAATGTTTATTGTTCATGCTAAAAGTAGCTATGTAAGGCCTCATAAGCACCTTAATAAAATAGAATCATTTTCAGTGATCAGTGGGGAAGTTACCGTTGTTGTCTATGACGACGACGGCCAGATTATTGATAGTATAGCCATGGGCGATTTCGCATCTGGCAAGCCATTTTACTACAGAGTGGGTGATGGCCGCTATCATAGCATGGTGATTACCAGTGAGGTTTTAGTATTTCATGAGGTAACAAAGGGTCCTTTCAATAGAGAGGATACTGTCTTCGCGCCTTGGTCCCCGGATGAAAGTAATGCTGATGATCTTAGGCGATTTTTAGACCAATTAAAAACAAAAATTAATATATTTGAGGAAGGGAAAGATTAATATGAATGATCATTATCAGCGCACCACCTGTAGAATTTGTAATGGTAAAGCATTTGAAAATGTTATTAGGATGCCAAAAACCCCGATTGGTGATCTTTATATTAAAGAAGATCGGCTTTTTGATCAGCAAAGCACATATCCTCTGAGTGTTTATTTTTGTAATGACTGTGGACTGATACAGCTCCTTGATGTTATTAATCCAGAGATTATTTACAAAGATTATATTTATGAAACCAAGGCTTCGTTAGGGCTCGATCATCATTTTTCTAAATATGCTGAAAGTGTGGTTAATGATCTGGGTCTTGCGCCCGATTCGCTGGTAATTGATATCGGTTGTAATGATGCGACTTTGCTCAAAGCATTTAGAAGTCAAGGTATGAAGGTGGTGGGGGTCGAGCCAGTTGAGCTTATTGCTGAAAAAAATAATCAAGATGGCATTAAAACATTCTCTGAATTTTTTTCATCAGCTTTAATCAAGAAAATTAAAGTTGAATATGGTGCGGCAGATTTGATTACTGCAAATAATGTTATGGCCAATATCGACGATTTAAGTGATTTTTTAAGTAATGTCAAAGACTTGCTTTCCCCTTCTGGTGTTTTTGTATTTGAATCGGGCTATGGTGCTGAATTGGTGAGCAATTGCGTGCTAGACAATATACATCATGAGCATTATTCCTATTTTACTCTGACTCCCATTTTGTATTTATTTGAAAAAAATGGCCTAGAAGTTATTGATGTGAAATATGTTGATACCAAGGGTGGTTCTATACGTGTTTTTGGACAGTATAAAGGTGGTATGCGTCAAATAAATGAATCAGTTTCAGAAAGAAAGCATTATGAAGAACGGCTCAAATTTAATCGCGCTGAGACTTATCAAGATTACTCTATTAAAATGTCGCAGCTGAAGGATGAACTACACAATAAATTGTCAAAATATAAGCAAGAAGGTCTAAAGATTGGGGCTTATGGAGCCTCAGTTGGCGTGACGACACTACTTTATTATTTTGGTTTAGAGGATTACATCTCTGTTTTGTTTGATGATAACGAGGTGCGTCATGGTCTCTACAGCCCAGGCTTACACATTCCAGTCATGTCTTCCGAGCATATTTACAATGAAAACATAGATATTATTGTTATTTTGGCCTGGCGATATGCGGATCCTATTATCAAGAGACATGCCAAATTTAGTGAGCTGGGAGGGAAGTTTTTAATCCCATTGCCCGCAATCGAGATGGTGTAGAATAGTTGTGATGAAAAAATTTGATATAGCTTGGTGGCGTACTCATTTTGATGAAGATGATATTGCCTCAGTAGTTCATTCTATTAAATCAGAGTGTATTAGCATGGGGAAAGTTACTGAAGAGTTTGAGCAGAAAATTGCAGATGTATTAAATGTGCCTTATGTAGTAGCCACTTCAAGTGGTAGTACTGCACTTACGATGGCCTTAATGGCCATAGGAATTGATGTTGGTGATGAGGTGATAGTCCCTAATCGTACTTGGATTGCCACAGCTCACGCGCCCGCAATCTTAGGGGCAAAAGTGGTTTTAGTTGATGTGTTGCCCAATATCCCGATTATTGATGCCTCAAAAATTGAGGAAAAAATTACTTCACGTACTAAGGCTATTATCCCGGTCTCGCTAAATGGACGTGGGGTTAATATGCCAGAAATATTGAAGATAGCAGACAAGCATGGTTTAGCGGTGATAGAGGATGCGGCACAAAGCTTTCTTGCCAAGGAAAAGGGAAGTTATGCAGGCACTATGGCGCGGATGGGCTGTTTTTCATTATCAGTTGCCAAATTAATTCCAACAGGTCAAGGCGGCTTTGTAGTTACTTCAGACAGCGAATTATATAAGCAGTTAAAGCGCATACGTACTCATGGTATAGATGATGTAATCAATTGTGAGTATCATCAGCTGGGCTTTAATTTTAGAATCACTGATTTACAATCATCACTGGGCATTACTCAGCTAGCTAAAGCTTCTAAACGAATTGCAGCTATTAATGAAATTTATGCCATTTATCAATCAGAGTTATCTCATCTTAAGCATATAAGCTTAATTCCCTCTCATCCGAGTGATGGCGAGATCCCTCTTTATATAGAAGCACTATCTGAAAAACGAGAGGCTCTAATTAATTATTTGGCCAATAAGTCCATACAGACCAGGCCTTTTTACCCTAATCTAGATACTGCAAAATACTTGAATGCCGTGGGAGAGTTCCCATCTTCTAGAATCTTTAGTCAGCAAGGTTTGTTCTTGCCCTCGGGTCCGGCACAAACGCACGAGACCATTTATAGAGTCTGCAATGAAATAAAAGAGTTTGACCGATTGTGCTGAAAAAATTAGGTTGTTAATAAAAGATGCTTATATATAAATTATTGAAACTGTTGGGCTGGGTTTTGTCGCCCTTCATTATTATTATCTTGTATATCACAAATCTTTTTACGCCCATTAAGCTGGGAATTTTAGTTCCAGATAGAGTCGGTAATTTTGCAGTTACCACAGAATTACATTTACGAAGATTGCAACTAGGCTTGGTTGATAGAAAGGTATTTTATTTATTTGTCTATGATCCTAGGTATGTGGCCAATACGTTTTTATTATCCTTATTTAAAAGGAAAGTTAAAGCGATTGGAAGTGTTGTTTTAGAGGCATCTATTTCTAGAGTTAAGCCCATTTTAAGCTATCTCGGTTTATTTTATGATTTTAATACAAAGTGTGTTGAATTTTATGAATTTAATAATGCTTCGGTAAGCTTAGGCTTTACAGCTGAAGAGAAACAAGTTGGAATTGAAACTCTGAAAGCAATGGGTATTAATTATCCTGACCAACAATTTATATGTTTATTTTCGAGGGATTCAGCTTATCTCAAGAAAACATACCCTCAAAAAGACTGGAGTTATCACGATTTTCGAAACTTAGATATTGATGTGTTTGAGTCGTCAGTGAAATATTTGATAGATTCTGGCTATTACGTCATTCGTGTCGGTAGTATTGTAGAAAAGCCTATGAGCTTTAGCCACTCAAAGCTAATAGATTATCCCTATACTGATTTTCGTTCTGAATTTATGGATGTGTTTTTGAGCGCGCACTGTAAATTTATTTTGGGAACGGAGTCAGGTGGTACAGATTTGGCTATATTATTCGATGTTCCACAATTAATTGTAAATAATTCAATTGTAGGCCGTGCTCCTTGGGGGAGGAATGGCCTTTATATTCCATTAAGGTTAAAGGAAAAATCCTCTGTTTCTCCACTTCCTTATTATGAGTGTTTGAAGCGGGCTTATGATCACTGTGACAATGGGCTTGCTATGGAGTCTCAGGGGATTGAGCATATTCAAAATACTCCAGACGAAATATTAAGAGTCACTCAAGAAATGCTAAATAAGCTTGAGGGCAGATTTTCTTATACTGAGGAAGATGCATCACTCTTAAAGCGATACTACAGTGAGTTCTGGGTCCATACTTTTTCTAAAGATGTGAAAAATCCAATAGGTATTGATTATTTAAGAGAGTATAAAAATTTATTTTTAAAAGAAGCGGAGTCTTTATGAAAAAAAATGTATTAGTGACAGGCGGGGCGGGATTTATTGGTTCGCATTTAGTTGAATTGCTCTTGGCAGAGGGGCATAAGGTAATTGTTATTGATAATTGCTCAACAGGGCGAGTTGAGAATCTAAAGCATCTTATTGATAATCCAAGCTTAGAATTTTATCAAGAAGATATTAGAAATGAGCAGGCTATAGCGAAATATTTTTCTGACATAGATTGGGTATTTCATTTGGCAGCTTTGGCCGACATTGTTCCATCTATAGAACAGCCGAGAGAATATTATGAGTCCAATGTCACAGGTACGCTTAATGTATTACAGGCTGCAAAAGCGGCTAATGTTAAGAAATTTTTATATTCGGCATCTTCAAGCTGTTATGGCATTCCTGATGAGTTTCCAACAAATGAAAGTTCTGAAATTAGACCTCAATACCCTTATGCGCTGACCAAATACTTAGGCGAAGAATTGGTGAAGCATTGGGGTCAGGTCTATCAAATACCTTATGTTTCTTTGCGATTGTTTAATGTTTACGGCCCACGTTCACGTACTTCAGGAACTTATGGGGCTGTATTTGGTGTGTTTTTGGCTCAAAAATTAGCGAATAAGTCCTTTACGGTTGTAGGTGATGGAAGTCAAACTCGTGATTTTACCTTTGTTAAAGATGTGGTTAGCGCATTTTTGAGCGCGGCTCAATCGACTGTGTCGGGCGAAATTATGAATGTAGGCTCAGGCAATACTTATAGTGTAAATCATTTAATTCAACTATTAGGTGGGGACATGGTTTATATTCCTAAGCGCCCAGGAGAGCCTGATTGTACCTTTGCCGACACAACAAAGATAAGAGCTTTATTGGATTGGAAGCCTGTAACTACTTTTGAACAAGGCGTTGAAACTATGTTAGCCAACATAGATTATTGGAAAAAAGCGCCCGTATGGGATCAACAATCCATTGCTGTGGCCACTCAAAAGTGGTTTGAATACTTAGCAACTGAATAAGCGAAAATAATTATGATAAGTATAGAGGTTGAATCAAAAGTTTTAGATTTTAATGAGGCTGATGCCACTTTAAACGCCATAAAAACCAATAAAGTAATAGTCCAGTGCCATGGTGTTTTCGATTTATTGCATATAGGTCATATTCGCCATTTTAATGCTGCTAAAAAACTGGGTGATCTATTGGTGGTAAGTATTACTCCTGATCGTTTTGTGAATAAGGGCCCTGGTAGGCCATTTTTTCCGGAGCGTTTACGAGCAGAAGCCATTGCAGCTTTAGATTCCGTGGATTATGTTTTTATCAATGAATCGCCGACTGCAGTAGAGGCTATTGCTATAGTTAAGCCCAATCTTTATGTCAAAGGCTCTGAGTATAAGGTCTCTGAAAATGATATTACTGGAAAAATTCTTGATGAAGAGTCAGCTGTTAAGTTGGTAGGCGGAAAAATTGCTTTTACAGATGATATTACTTTTAGTTCTTCTAATTTAATTAACAAATATTTTCCAAGCTTTTCAGATGAGGTGACTGAATATTTGAAGGGATTTAGATCGAGATATAGGGCCGAAGATGTATTGAAGTATTTGATCGGATCAAAGGATCTAAGTGTTTTAGTTATTGGTGAGGCCATTATTGATGAATATAATTTTTGTGATGCCATGGGGAAGGCTGGTAAAGAGCCAGTATTGGCTGTTAAGCATGTAAAAATGGAAAGATATGCGGGTGGAATATTGGCCATCGCTAATCATTTGTCAAACTTTTGTAGAAAAGTAAGTTGTATCACTTATTTAGGTGAAAATGGCGACTACGAATCTTTCGTTCGTGAGCGCATGAAGGATAATGTTGAGCTTCAAATTCTTTATAAAAAAAATTCGCCTACTTTAGTGAAGCGTCGTTATATAGAAGAATATTCAGGTCAAAAGTTATTTGAAATCTATGAAATGAACGACGAAGCTTTGAGTAATGAGCAAAATAACGACATACTTAAGATGATTGGTGAATCAGCTAGCGAATATGATTTAGTAATAGTCGCTGATTATGGCCATGGATTATTAGAGCAAAAAGCTGTACAGCTTATTTCAGATTCAGCTAAATTTCTTGCAGTTAATACCCAGGCTAATGCTGGAAACCATGGCTTTAATTGCATTACCAAGTATCCAGTAGCTGATTATGTTTGCATTGCTCATAGGGAGCTTGAGCTTACGTTCAGGCAAAGAGGCAAGGCGCCTATTGACCATATGCACCAGCTCTCTCAGGATTATAAAAACATTATGGTGACCACAGGAAAGAAAGGTAGTTTGACTCATAAGCGAAATGTGAGTGAAACCGCAGAGGTTCCGGCCTTTGCTTATGAAATTAAAGATAGGGTGGGGGCAGGCGATTCAGTGCTTGCCATTACAAGCTTATGTATGGCACAAGGGGCCTCTGCAGAAATTGTGGGATTTATAGGTAATGTGGTAGGTGCTGAAGCTGTAGGTATTATGGGTAATGAGCGATACATTGAAAAAGTACCTTTAATGAAACATATTGCTCATTTGCTTAAATAATTTGTCATTGGCCTAAATGGCACTCAGAAAAGGGCCATTTAAAATGATCTTCATTAATCGAAAATAGGGTAAAAATAATATGCGTTGGCAAAATAATTTAAGTCTTTTGCAGGATAATTTGGTGGGTCTTCAGGTGACGGATTATCAAGGTCTCAGTATTGATCCTGATGAGGCTTTTGAAATGCTTGAGGAAAGAACAATCCAATTACGTGATCAAAAGCGTACGATGTATCTTATTGGAAATGGAGCTAGTTCTTCGATGGCAAGTCACGTCTCAGCGGATTTAGCAAAAAATGCTATGCTCCATACTCAAGTGTTTACCGATTTAGCCCTAATTACAGCATTAGCTAATGATATCGCCTATGATAGTGTATTTTCTGAACCTATTGCGCGTCGTATGAATGCAGGAGATATCTTGGTGGCTATTAGTAGCTCAGGCCAATCTCCCAATATTTTAAAGGCAGTAGATCAGGCGCATCAAAAGGCAGGCTTCGTTATTACTTTGTCTGCTATGAATCAGTTAAATAGTTTAAGGTCAAAGGGACATCTTAACTTTTATGTTCCTGCTAAAACTTATGGAATGGCTGAAACAAGCCATAATGCGATACTTCATCATTGGATTGATATCATTACAGGAGATGCTTAATGTCATCAATAAAGACAGTATTGGTTACGGGTGGCGCAGGTTATGTGGGGTCTGCCTTAATACCCAAGCTATTAGAGAAAAATTATATTGTTAAGGTTCTAGATTTATTCTTATATGGAGAGCATGTTTTTGATGAAATTAAAGATAAAAAAAACTTAAGATTAATTAGAGGCGATATAAGAGACCAGGATCTACTAAGAGTTGAATTTCAAGACTGTGACGCGGTGATTCATTTGGCGTGTATTTCAAATGATCCAAGTTTCGAGCTCAATCCCGCTTTAGGAAAGTCAATTAACCTTGATGCTTTTGAGCCCATGGTTAAGATTGCTAAAGAACTGGGAGTCAGGCGGTTTATCTATGCATCCTCCTCTAGTGTTTATGGTGTTAAGGAAGAGGATAAAGTCACTGAGGATTTGATGCTTGAGCCATTAACAGACTATTCAAAATTTAAGGCTGACTGCGAAGAAATTTTAAATAAATATACTTCCGCTAATTTTGTAACTTTAACAGTTAGGCCAGCTACTGTGTGTGGCTATTCAGCTAGATTACGTTTGGATTTAATTGTTAATATACTTACAAATCATGCTTATGTTAATCGAAAAATTAAAGTGTTGGGTGGAGAGCAGTATCGACCTAATATTCATATCGAGGACATGACGGATTTTTATATTCAATCTTTAGTTTGGCCGGATGAGAAAATAAATGGTCAAATTTTTAATGTAGGATGCGACAATTATACGGTTAATGAAATTGCAGAAATGGTCAAGTCGGTTATCGGGGATGATGTTGATTTAGAAACCGTTCCTACTAATGATAATCGCTCTTATCGTGTTTCATCTGAAAAAATATACGCTGCATTGGGATTTAAGCCTAGTCGTAGTATAGAAGACGCAGTAATGGATCTTAAGAGGGCCTATTTAGATAATAAAATAACTAATTCAATGAGTGATGATCGTTATTTTAATATTAAATTAATGCAGAAAGTGCAATTAACCTGAGTTTAAAAGACAATAACTTGAACAGTTTCCAAAAAATTAAGGCGATGCTTTCTGAGAAAGAAAAGCGTAATGTCTATTTGTTGCTATTTCCTGCCATTATCACGGCATTTTTAAATGTTGTAGGCGTGGCATTTATTGCTCCCTTTGTAGCCGTGGCCTCGGACCCAAAAGCCATTGCCCATTATGAAAAATTGGCCTGGGTATATCATAGTATGCATTTTGAAACTCAAAGGGGTTTTCTTTTGTTCTTAGGTGTAGCAGTCTTGATCATCTTGATTTTAGTCAACTCACTAAATGCTTTTACATATTGGTCAACTTCATATGTTATTCTTCATGCGAGAGCCTCAATGGCAACTAGGCTTTTAACATACTATTTATCTAAACCTTATGTTTTTTTTCTTGATCACAATAGCGCCAGCTTAATGAATAATATATTTGAACTGGTTAACCGAGTGACTACAGGTGTATTACAGGCTTGCATCGGTATTGTGACCGCGGGTCTAGTTATATTGCTCATAGTTTCTTTGTTAGTCATTGTGAATCCACTTATGGCTTTGGGTTCTATGTTAATAATTGGAGGGGCTTATGGAGCCATTTATATTTCAATCCGTAGAAAATTAAACATAATAAGCAAGCATGATGTGGTTGCTGAAGAAGGATCACATTTGTCGGTAAGTGAATCCTTTGGTGGCATTAAAGATATTAAATTATTTGGATGTGAGAGCCAATTTATTCAGCGCTTTAGTATGCCTCAGTATGCCCTAGCTAAAAATAGAGCTTTATTTACTGGAATGCAGCATGTGCCGAAGTATGCGCTTGAGGTGGTGGCTTTCGGTGGCGTTATTTCTTTAATTATATATATGTTAAGTATCAATAAAGATTTTTCCGCTATTATGCCAACTATTGCGCTCTATGTTTTTGCAGGTTACAAGCTTATGCCTGTCATTCAGCAATTATTTGTTCATCTAACCTCATTGAAGTCGTCTTATTCAGCGCTTGATGTACTCTATGCTTGCTTAGGAGGGCAGTCAGCTTCTTCTAATGACGAGGAACCAACTCCAAAAAAATTACTTCAATTCAATGATAGACTTGAATTAGTTAAATTATCATTTATGTATCCATCAAGTGAACGGCTTGTGCTAAATGCTATCAGTCTAAATATTAAGGTGAATACGACTGTCGGCTTTATAGGTACAACAGGATCAGGTAAAACCACGCTTATTGACCTCATCTTAGGCTTATTGACGCCCACACATGGCAATATTTATGTTGATGGCATTGAAATTACCAGTAAAAATCTTCAACAATGGCAAAGAAGTTTGGGTTATGTGCCACAGCATATTTATCTTTGTGATAATAGCATTGCTTGCAATATTGCTTTTGGCGTGCCCCACGATAAAATCGATATGAGTGCGGTGATGAGAGCTGCAAAACTTGCTGCAATTGATGATTTTGTTGTCAGCAAGCTACCGAATGGATATGAAACAGTGATAGGTGAACGAGGGGTTCGATTAAGCGGCGGTCAGCGTCAAAGAATTGGGATTGCTCGAGCTCTATATCATGATCCATCAATTTTGATTTTAGATGAGGCAACTAGTGCACTCGACGGTACAACTGAAGATGTTATTATGGAAGCCATTCGTAATTTAGGTCATAAGAAAACCATTGTAATTGTTGCGCATCGTTTATCAACGGTGGCTGAATGTGACCATGTTTATTTATTAGAGGATGGGGAAATTATAGATCAGGGAGTGTTTTCAGAGCTTGCGCAACGTAACAGCCATTTGCAACAAGTGGCGAGCCCCTGTTGACATATCAAATTTCCAGTCAAAATTTAATTTTTTCTTGGTTTTGTCTTTAATTTTTTTCATTTAAATTCTTAGTGTGATTGTGTTTAGTGAATCCTAATTGTTGGGATATTTTTTTAAGGAGTTAATTTAGTATGTCTATTCAAGAGCAGGCCATTAGGCGGCCATATGTTGATTATTATGGGAAGCATGATATATCGCCTTTTCCTGACATAGTCGATATAAATATGAAGAGGCATTTTCAGCAGCGAGAATCTTTATATAGATACCTCGGCATAGTGCCAAGTTTTTTAGAAGGAAAAAATATTATTGAATTTGGCCCTGGGAATGGGGTTAATTCACTTTATACAATGTCACTGAAGCCTGCCAATTATGTTTTGGTGGATGCGAACCAGAAGGGCGTTGATAATTGCAATGCGAATTTTGAGAAATTTTATCCTTTAGCCAATAATTATGAAGTAATAAATAGTTTGGTTGAAGAGCTTAAGGCTGAAAAACTGTATGATTTGGCAATTTGTGAGGCGATAATTCCAGACCAAGTAAATCCAAGCGCATTTTCAAGATTGTTGGGGAATCATGTTAAGCCAGGTGGTCTTTATATTATTACTTGCAACGATGTTGTTTCGGGTATAAGCGAATTACTTCGTTGCTTAGTTAGCATCTTGATTGTGGATGAAGGCATGACTTTCAGCGAGCAGGTTGATTCATTGACTTCGGTATTTGGAAGTCATTTATCTACTTTGAAGGCGATGACTCGTTCTCATAAAGACTGGGTGATTGACAATATTTTTAATGTGGAGCATTGGAGGGACAGTCTTCTTTTCTCTATTGCTGAGGCTATTGAAGCGCTTGGCGATCAATTTTCATTTCATGGTGCTTCCCCCTGTTTTTCTAGCTCCTGGCGCTGGTATAAGGATATTGATACGACAGAAGATCAATTTAACAGCCAGGCTCATTTAAATTATCTAAGAAATGTGCATAATTTTATTGATTATAGGACAACCTGTCCTGAAAGGTCAGTTCTAGAGAATAAGTTGCTAATGGAAAAGTGTGAAAATATTAAGCAAGCAATTGCAGGTTTTTCTAGGATTCGATCAAGTGAAAATTTTTCAACTGTTCAGATGGAGATTGAGTCTCTTCTCCCTATGATTAAAGATTTTAGTCCGCTAACCGCGAATTCATTGGAGGATTTTTTAGATAAAATTACAGGAAACTTCCCAGCAAGCAAGACTTTAAAATTTAATGCCTTTGAGGGTTGGTGGGGCAGGGGCATGCAATATGCGAGCTTCATAAGAAAGTAACGGGGTATATTATGTTTAATGGAAAGTCTATATTGATAACAGGTGGGACAGGTTCTTTTGGAAAAAGTTTTTCAGAGATGCTATTGAAAAACTATAAGCCTAAACGATTAATTATTTATTCACGAGATGAGTTGAAGCAGTTTGATATGCAGAATGATTTTAATGATCCCTGCATGCGTTTTTTTATTGGCGATGTTCGTGATAAAGAAAGACTTCAGATTGCGATGCAAGATGTAGATTATGTTGTACATGCTGCTGCATTAAAGCAGGTTCCAGCGGCTGAATATAATCCATTTGAATGCATTAAAACGAATATTAATGGTGCTGAAAACGTCATAATGGCCGCTTTGGCGAATAACGTTAAAAAAGTAATTGCCTTATCGACTGATAAAGCCGCGAACCCCATTAATCTATATGGCGCGACCAAGCTTGCCTCTGACAAATTATTTGTCGCTGCAAACAATATGAAGGGTTCTAAGGATATACAATTTTCAGTGGTGCGTTATGGAAATGTTTTAGGTTCACGAGGATCTATAGTGCCTTATTTTGCTAAGCTAATAAGAGAGCGTTCGAGTTTTTTACCTGTGACGCATCCAGAGATGACTCGCTTTTGGATTGCTTTGGATCAAGCGGTGGATTTTGTTGTAAAAAGCTTTCATAGGATGCAAGGTGGGGAGATTTTTGTCCCAAAAATACCTTCTATGAAAATAGTTGATTTTGCAATGGCTCTAGCCCCCGATATGCCCACAAAAATTATAGGTATTAGGCCGGGTGAAAAACTTCACGAAACTATGTGCCCTGCTGAAGATAGTTATAGAACCTTCGAGTTTAAGGACCACTATCTTATTCAGCCAACCATACAATTTTCTCATATAGTGGATTTTAGGATTAATGCTCTGGGTGAAGAAGGAAGTCCTGTTGAGCTCGGCTTTGAATACAATTCTAGTAGCAATAAAGAATGGATAAGCTCTGAACAATTATTAAAGTTATTAAAGGGTTCGGGTGATTTCGTGTCTCTGCCACAAAGCTTCGTTAATGAAGGTGTATGCACTTAAATGATTGATAAATTCATTCCTTATGGCAGGCAAGAAATACTGCAAGAGGACCTTGAAGCTGTTAAGGCAGTTTTGGAGTCTGATTGGCTTACGCAAGGTCCTATGATTGTTCAGTTTGAGCATGCTATTGCGGCTTATTGCCAGGCGCAGCATTGTGTTGCATTTTCAAGTGCAACTGCAGCTTTGCATCTAGCTTGTTTGGTGCTGGGAGTGGGTAAGGGTGATCAAGTTTGGACTTCTCCTATTACTTTTGTGGCCTCAGCGAACTGCGCTCTCTATTGTGGTGCGAGTGTTAATTTTGTAGATATTTGTGCTGAAACATATAATATTTCCGTCCCTAAGCTTGAGGAAAAACTCATCTGGGCTAAGCAGCATAATTGCTTACCGAAGGTAGTGATTCCTGTTCATTTTGCTGGGCAGTCTTGTGATATGAAAGCCATTAAAAAACTTTCTGATGAATACGGTTTCTATATTATTGAAGATGCCAGTCACGCCATAGGCGGCCAATATCTCGGCAAACCTGTAGGTTCTTGTGATTATTCTGATATGGCGGTCTTTAGTTTTCATCCTGTTAAAATCATGACTACAGGTGAGGGTGGTGCTGTAACTACCAATAATCCACTATGGGATAAAAAATTACGTCTACTAAGAAGTCATGGTATTACACGGGATAGTGAGTTAATGACAATTACTCCTGAGGGCTCGTGGTATTATCAGCAGATTGATTTAGGTTTTAATTACCGTATTACCGACATTCAATGCGCCTTGGGTATTCAGCAATTAAAAAGAGTCGATCAATATGTTGCTAAACGTAATCTATTGGTTCAATCCTATGAGCATAAATTATCTGATCTGGCTATACGGCTTCCTCGGGTGAGTGAGGGTGTGTACTCGGCCTATCATCTTTATGTGGTGCAGCTCGATTACCTTAATAAAATAAGTCGGGCTGAAGTTTTTAAATATATGCAGGATCAGAACATTGGCGTTAATGTGCATTATATTCCAGTTCACACACAGCCCTATTATCAGAGTCTAGGTTTTAAGTTCGGTGACTACCCGTTGGCTGAACATTATTATGCAAATGCCATTACTTTACCTTTGTACCCTGCTTTAACAGAACAAGAGCAAGATCACGTAGTTGAAAGCTTGAAGCAAGGTCTATGCCAAATTTAGCAATAGGTACGGCGCAATTTGGCTTGAATTATGGTATTTCAAATACCCTAGGGCAAACATCTAAAGCAGAGATCGACGAGATTATCCGCCATGCAGCGACTAATCAGGTAGATGTCATAGATACTTCTCCGGCCTATGGTAGTAGTGAAGAGCTTCTGGGCGAGTTTCTTCCGTCGTCATTTGGCTCTATAGTAACAAAGACTTTGCAGCTAAAAACCGACGCGCTGTCTGTGTATGAACTTGAAAAAATTGAAGCCACATTTAATCTTTCATTAAAGAAATTACGGCGTCAGAAAATTTATGGATTATTGGTGCATGATGCAGAGGATTTATTAAAGCCAGGAGCAGATGCTCTTTATGCATGGCTGAAAGAGATTCAAGCTAATGAACAAGTTTTAAAAATTGGTGTATCTGTTTATACCCCTGATCAAATTGATTTAATCTTCAGTCGTTATGAGCTTGATTTAGTTCAGCTGCCTATTAGTGTTTTTGATCAACGATTCGTCTTGAATGGCCAACTAAAGTACTTGAAAGCGCTTGGCGTTGAGATACACGCACGCAGCATTTTTTTGCAAGGCTTATTGCTTATGAATTCCACTAAATTATCCAAGCATTTTGATCCAATCAAACCTATCTTTGATTTATACGACGATTATTTAGAACAAAACAATTTATCACCTTTGCAGGCGGCCTACGCTTTTGTTAATGGCTTGGATCAGGTGGATGAAATGGTATGTGGAGTCAATACGCTCGAACAATTTCATGAGCTACTGAGTTTGAAAATGAAGAAGCTACCTCAAGACTTTTTTGGACAATTTTCAATAGAAAATCACTCCATTTTAAATCCGGCAGAGTGGGTTTAAGCTGTGCAAGTATTAGCTATTTTACAGGCTAGAGTTAGTTCAACGCGCTTAGCTGGGAAAGTCTTGAGACCTATTCTAGATAAGCCGATGTTGCTTTTGCAGATAGAGCGAATTTTGCGCTCTAAAATGATTGATAAAATAGTAGTAGCTACCAGTCATGAACCTAGTGATGACCCTTTGGCAGAAGGGCTGGAAAAAATGGACATCAGTTATTTTCGAGGTAGCTTAAATGATGTCTTGGATCGATTCTATCAAGCAGCTCAAGTTTATAAGCCCAAGCATATTGTTAGATTAACGGGTGACTGTCCTCTCATCGATCCTGAGCTCATTGATCAATTAATCAATTTGCATATCAATGAAGAAAATGATTTCAGTTCCAATACCATGCCGCCAACTTTTCCTGATGGCTTAGATGTAGAGGTAATGCGTTACAAAGTGCTTGAGACAATGTGGTTAAAAGCGCATTCTCCTTCTGAAAGAGAGCACGTGACTTTATATGTTCGAAATCACCAAGAATTATTTAAAATTGGTCAAATTAGGCGTGAGAAAAATCTAGAGCATCTGCGTTGGACTGTTGATGAGCCAGAAGACTTTCAGCTGGTTTCTTCAATCTATAACGCTTTGTATCTTGATAATCCCGCTTTCTCAACTCAAGATATATTAAACTTTCTTGAAGTGAATAATGAGCTTAACACTAGTAATACACACTACGAACGTAATGCAGGTTTGGCATCTTCCTTATTAGAGGATATGAAGGCATGAAGACATCAACTATAAATCGATCCTATACTGCTTCACTAGCTTTATATGAACGTGCAAAAAAAAGCATTCCTCTGGCTTCTCAAACGTTCAGTAAAAGTATTACGCAGTATCCTATGGGAGTTTCACCACTCTTTATTAAGCGAGGTATGGGTAGTCATGTATGGGATGTCGATGATAATGAGTATATCGATTTTGTGAATGCCTTATTGGCTGTGATGTTGGGTTACAACGATGCTGATGTGAATGCCGCCGTATTGGCTCAGATAAATAATGGCGTCAGTTTTTCATTAGCGCATCCTCTTGAATGTCAATTGGCTGAAAAAATTATCGAGATGGTGCCCTCAGCTGAAATGGTTCGCTTTGCTAAAAATGGTTCTGATGTAACAGCGGCTGCTGTACGCTTAGCAAGAGCTTATACAGGTCGTGAGCATATTATCACCTGTGGATATCATGGTTGGCAGGATTGGTATATAGGCATTACGACTCGAAATTTAGGGGTTCCACATTCCACTCAAGCCCTAACGCATTCTTTTGCCTATAATGATCTCGATGCTTTGGCTGAATTATTTGCCGAATACCCTCAGCAAATAGCGGCCGTGATTATGGAGCCCATGACTTTCGAATATCCCAAAGAGAGTTTTTTAGAGCACGTGAAGCAAATGACTCATCAAGCAGGAGCTATCTTAGTATTTGATGAAATGATTACGGGATTTCGCTGGTCCAAGGGGGGAGCACAGGAGTATTTTAATGTCATACCTGATTTAACCACAATGGGTAAGGGTATGGCGAATGGCTATCCTTTGTCGGCCATAGCTGGACGCAAAGAAATCATGCAGTTGATGGAGAATATTTTCTTTTCTTCAACTTTTGGTGGAGAGACTGTATCAATAGCGGCAGCCATAGCGACCTTAGAAAAAATAGAAAAAAATTCAGTTATAGAGCAGCTAAATATAAAAGGTCAGTATTTGCTTAAAGAGATTCAAGGACTTATTCAGAAGCATCAGCTTAAAGACATCCTCGATATTGTGGGGCATCCTGTGTGGACTCTATTGTGTTTTAAGGATTTCAAGCAGTACTCACAATGGCAGATTAAAACATTTTGGATGCAGGAGATATTAAGGCGTGGGATTTTATCGACAGGCACGCATAACTTAAGTTATGCACACACGGATGAGGATATTAATTATTTATTAGCTGTTTACGATGAAGTTTTTAAATTAATGGGTGAGAGTATTCGAGATGGAAGCTTGGTTTCTAAGCTCAACTGCGAAGCTTTGAAGCCTTTGTTCAGTGTGAGGCCCTTAGTTAAATTATGAATATTGCCTTAAGATTGGCTAATAGGGAGGATATGAAAACCCTATTTTCATTACGCAATGCCATAGAAGTAAGGCGGTATTTTTTTAATCCTGCTAAAGTTAGCTGGGATGAACATCAAAAATGGTTTCTAAATAGTTTAGAACTTGCCTCTCGTCAACTGCTACTTGCTGAAATCGACTCTAAAGTTCTAGGTGTTTTCCGTTTTGATCTTGAAGGTGAGTTTGCTGAAATTGATATTTATTTGGCTCCAGAGATGATGGGTAAAGGTCTGGGAATCAATTTCTTAGAGGTCTCCATTCAATGGGGCAAAGAGCATTTAAGTGCTTTGAAATATATTTTTGCCAAGGTGCTTAAAGAAAATAGGGCTTCTCGCAAAATGTTCGAAAAATTTGGATTTGCTCTTAGAGATGAGACTGATACTTATTTTCTTTATGAATTTAATCTGACTGAGAGGGTTTTGTAATGAGCTATGGCTTTAATAGAAATTTTAAAATAGGAGGGCAGAATATTGGATTTGGTTGCCCAACTTACATCATTGCTGAAATTGGCTCCAATCATAATCAAAATATCCAACAGGCTAAGGCAATGATTGAAGCCGCCAAAGAGGCAGGTGCTGATGCGGTTAAATTTCAGTCTTTACGTTATGATAAGGTTCATATTCCTGAGAAATACAGCGAAGACTATAAAAAATTCTTTGCTCAAATTGAATTTGATGAGGCTTGGCATTCTGAACTTTCCAATTACTGCAATCTTTTAAATATCCATTTTTTCTCTTCAGTCACCTATTTAGAATCGGTTGATTTGCTTCAACAGGTTGATGCGCCAGTCATTAAAATTGCTTCAGCTCAATTTGATATTTTTCCAGAGATCATTGAAAGGGCGGCTAAAACAGGAAAGCCTCTTATTATGTCTTCAGGCCTAACTGATTTAGGTGGTGTGGAAAGAATGTTAAGACTTGTTTCAGCTTGTGAAAACCAAAATATTGTCTTATTGCATTGCGTGACTGAATATCCTACTCGCGCCGAGCGAGTTAATTTGCGTTTGATTCAAACCTATCAGCAGGCTTTCGGCTGTCTTGTGGGCTATTCGGATCATACGATGGGCATTCATATTCCTTCTGCGGCTGTTGCTCTTGGAGCCAGTGTCATTGAAAAACATATGACCTTGGATAGAAATATGCCAGGCCCTGATCATCACTATGCTATTTTGCCTGATGAGTTTGCAAAAATGGTGGAATCTATTCGAGAAACTGAGAAAGCTTTGGGAGATGGGGTGAAGCCTGCTTTAAATGCCCAAGAGCAAAAGCAACGTGAGTTATTCTTGTATAAATGGATGGCTGTTGAAGATTTGAGTCAAGGTGAATTAATTGATGTGAGCAAGTTGGTGCCAAGAAGAGTTCCGGGTGGCATCCCAATGGATGCCACAGAGCATATGAAAAAGCATCAATTGGCTCATCGTGTTGAAAAAGGTCGTGTTATCGAATGGTCTGATTTGGAGTATGTTGATGAAGAAATGCCTTGTAATTAATGCGGGTTGGGAACAGTCAAGATTAATTCAATTACTTGTTGATCAGGGGCATGAAGTCTATTGCGTGCATGACCAGTCTGATTACAGTGCTATTGCAGGTGTTAAAGAATATCTGAGAATAGATTACCATGATTTGGCGGCTTTAAGTTTATGGGTGGAACATTTTAAGCCCGACGCGATTTTGTCAGATCAGTGTGACTATTCTTATTTTGCGACGGCCTTCCTTTGTGACAGATTTAACTTACGAGGCCCTTCTGTAGAGCAAGCTCAGATAGCCACCAACAAGTACTTACAAAGACTAAAAGGGCTTCAGGCTGGGATACGACAGCCAGCTTTTAAACTTTGCTCAACGCTAAGTGAAGCAAAAGCGGCGGCTAATGATTTGAAATATCCTGTTATAGTCAAATCAATTGATAATAGAGGTGCCTTTGGTGTTTCGCGTGTCACTTCGGTTCATGAAATGGCTGCAGCTGTGCAAGAAGCTTTGGTTCATGCTAAATCCCGATTATTTTTGGTTGAGCAGCTAATTTCGGGCACGCAAGTCATTTTGGATGGTTATTGCTTTCAGGATGTAGGTCATAAAACTTTAGCGGTTGGTAGTAAAGTGATGATGGCCGGCATTGATCATCTGGCTGATGATATTATTTACCCGGCTGACTTAGCTGAAAATCTGATTCAAGTCTTGATTGAAAATAATCAGTCAGTCATTGAAAAGTTAGCTTATAAGTTTGGTATGACTAGCGCTGAATATATTGTGGATCATGAAGGACAGCCTTGGTTAATTGAGGCCGCAAATCGTGGGGGTGGTGTTTGTATAGCCTCTACTATTGTTCCTTTAGTGAGTGGGATTGATGTGACCCAACAATTAATTTGTGATGCCTTGAGTATGGAAGGAAAATTTAATCAATCAGAGCCTGCCCGAACGGCTTCTGCCTATTTGAAATATTTGGTTTTTAATCCAGGTCAGGTAGCCTCTGTTGAGGGTATTGAGCTAGCGGCTTCTTTGGCTGGGATTGAGAAAATTTATTGCACAATACCCAAGGATGGCAAAGTAAATGCACCAACCAATGCGGGGGGTAGGCAAGGTATGGTGATTGCATCGGGGAGAAGCGTGGAGGAGCTAAAGGAAACTATGCGGCGGGCTTTTGAGTTAATACAGGTTAATTATGAGGATTGTGTTCATGAACGAGCTTAATCATGATTTCGAGCTTAATGGGTTTTCGATAATAAAAGGTCTTTTATCGAATACTGAAGTTGAAAGTATCCTGTCTCAAGTAGATTCAGTATTTTCACAAGCTCTAATGAAGCTTGGAGTAAAAACGGAACAATATTCGCTTGATGAAAAATATTTGTTACTTAAAAATGAATATCCAAAGATTAAAGCTCATTGTTACGATCTTTTGGGTAGGCTTGATGCAGTCGTCCATATCATGTCTTCCAATCGCATCACTCAATTTTGTAAAGAAATCTATAGAACACCTATGGTGATAGATGGAACCCAAATTCGTATTGATGATAAAAGTAATGACAGGGTTTTACCTTTACATCAAGAAACCAACCAAATGGCATTCTACAATATTACTTGCTGGGTTCCTTTGGTTGATGTGAATGAGGATATTGGCGGAATGATGGTTGTCCCAGGTAGTCATAAGGATGGATTTAAAAAACAGGTCTATTACCCTGAGTTTAATAATTATCATGGGCTTCCAGAGAATTTGGTTGAAGAAGGGCAATGTGTACAATTCAAGCTTAATAAAGGTGATGCAGTTTTATTTCATCCTTGCTTATATCATGGCTCGGTGAAGAATAAATCAGATAAAATACGTTGGACCATGATCAGTCGTTACAATGAGCTCAATTCACTTGAATATTTGTACAATCCTAATGCCGCTGAGCGCATTCCTGTTGAAGCTTATGGGCTTGAGAAAGAGACGGTTTAACGAGATGGACCTTCTATTTAAAAATATTTCGGAGCAGGCTGTTGAGCGCTACAATCATCGCTATCAAAAACATGGATTTAATGTTTTATCCTTGGGTTGGGGCAGTGTTGAGCAGCAAGAATATCGATTTTCTCAAACGCTGAGCCAGTATGATCCATCTACTAAAGCTCTATTAGATATTGGTTGTGGCTTTGCTGATTATTATGACTACTTAAAGCGTCAAAACTGCAAGCCTGAAAGATATATAGGTTGGGATATTAATCATCACTTTATTGCAAAAGCTCAAGAACGTTATATCGAAGATAGCCGGGTGATTTTACAAGAAAATGATTTGGTGGATTTGGAGTGTCAGGCGCCCCTGGCTGACGTGGGAATTATGCTAGGTCTTTTAAATTATAATCTTAAGGATCCCATTAAAAATTACAATTATTCTATGCAAATGATAGCTAAAGCTTTTGGCTTAGTTAAAGAAATGCTCATAGTTGATTTCTTAAGCGTTCATAAAATACAAGAATACCCTGAGGAAGATTTTGTTTTTTATCATGATCCCGCATTGATTTTGGAAGAGGCACTTAAGTTAACGCCATTGGTTCAATTGAAGCATGATTATCTTCCTATTCCGCAGCGTGAATTTATGTTGGTTCTGAAGAAGTGCCTATGAAAATATTTGATTTTAATCTTCATCTTCCACTGGCCTTGAATGACTCTGTTGAGCAAAGCCTGGAAACTGAGCTTATGCACGATGGGCAATCATTGTATAAGGCGTTTTCGCAGCATAAAGATAAAATAGAGGGCTATGTTAATGGTGCAAATATTATGTTATTTAGCGCCGATGCTCTTCTTGATAATGCTGAACCTTCATTTATAGAGAGTGTCTCTAATCTATTTGATCACTTTACTATGACTGTTATGCTTGATTTTAGATCAAAAGAGGCCTATTCAGCTCTGGATGCTTTGTCAAAGAAAAATATTTCAGCTATTAAGTTTCATAGCTATTTCCAGAAAATCACAGACAGTGACTTCCCGGACGTCTTGAGGCTTAGTGAATATGCTCAGTCACTAGGAATTTCGGTTGCTGTATGCACCTCTTATGGTACTTCAAATATGTATCTATTTGATGGCATGCACTTGGCTTGTTATCTTTCTAATGCGATCACACGAGTCCCTCTTATTTTGTTACACAGTGGTGGTGCGAAAGCTATAGATGCTATGTTATTGGCAGCTGAAAAAAAGAATGTTTATTTGGAAAGCTCATTTTCATTAAATTATTATCAGGGATCAACTATAGAGAAAGATTTGGCCTTCTCATATAGGAAAATAGGTGTCGATCGTATTTTGTATGGGTCGGACTACCCTTATGTTTCGATGGAAGATTCAATCCGTGTTGCGCAAGAGTTTTTTCTAAGTAATCATTATTCAGAAGTTGAGATGGAAAAGATCTTTTTTCTGAACGCAATGAATTTATTTCAACTTCAAGATGACTGAAGTTTTAATATTAAGTACGGCTGGGTCAGGTGTTGGTTATGGTCATGCTATACGCATGTCTGCATTGCAGAAAAGCTTTAATGATAATGGGGTTGAGTGCAGGCATTTTATTCAATGTATGAGCCCACAGGATAATTTTAAACTTGATTCTGCCTATTCTATGGATTGGCTTAATAACCCTAATCAAATTATCTCTTTAAAGGGAGTGGCTGAGACCGTTGTCATAGATTCTTATGAGTGTGATTATGAGTATTATAAGCTTTTAGGGGAAATTTTTCCCTTGGCGGTGGCTGTTGATGACTATAATCGGCTGAATTATCCTGTTGGGCTCATTATAAATCCTAATCTTTATTGTGATGAGCTTGATTACAGTCAGCAAAGCGCTGAAGTTCTGGGTGGGGCGGCGTATGTGATTTTACGAAAATTAATTAAGACTAGTCGCATTCATTACAAGCTTAAGAAAGATGTAGGCGCGATAATGATCACGCTGGGTGGCTTTGATCAACAGGCTTTACTGCCCTCCTTGATTCAAAACCTTAGTAATGCTTCAGCTAAGCTCACCGTTTTGGCGGGTAGCGATGAATATGCAGCTGATTTAAGGTTGAAATTCTCTTCTGAAATTGAAATAAAGGGTCTTTTAAATGAGGCAGAAATGGCTGAGGCTTATTTGAATCAAGATTTGGTTATTTCAGCCGCCGGCCAAACGCTGAATGAATTGGCTTATATCGGAATTCCAACTATTGCCATCTGCACCGGAGAAGATCAACGCTCCAATCTAAATGCCTTTTATAAAAAGGGTTTCATCGCAGACTTGCTCGATTACAACACTGTAGATTTCCTTAATCTTATAGAAGACCGAATAAATTATTACCAAGATTATGCTGCCAGAGCATCAGTGCATCAGTTGGGAAGAGCTTTGATAGATGGTGCCGGTGCGAGCAGGATTTTTAAAAAAATAACTGAGGTTGAGCTTAATGTCTAAAACAATTTTAGTGATAGCGGCGCATCCTGATGATGAAATATTGGGTTGTGGGGGAGCAATGGCGCGGCATTCGGCAGAAGGCGATAAGGTTTACACGCTAATTATGGGCGAGGGTATAGCAGCGCGTGACGGCATAAGCCTTGAAGATCGAAATGAAGCACAAGAAAAATTGCTTCGTTCAGCCATTCAAGCTAATAAGACGGTAGGTGCAAGCTTGCTTGAATTTCAGAAGTTAGCTGACAATAGAATGGATCAGCTGTGCTTGCTTGATATTGTAAAACTCATTGAAGCCCAGATTGAGCTTTATAAACCCACTGTAATTTATACTCACTACCCACAGGATTTAAATATTGATCATCGTTTAACTTCGCAAGCTGTCATAACAGCTTGTAGGCCGTTGCCTGGATTTTGCGTGAAAGAAATATTGTTTTTTGAAGTTATATCAAGTACGGAATGGCAATTGGCGGGTGTTGATCCCTTTGCGCCTAATTATTTTGTGGATATATCCAATTTTCTTGAGCTTAAGCTTGAAGCTCTCAAGGCCTATGAGTCAGAAATGCGCTCATGGCCTCATGCACGTTCACTGGAAAATGTGGCTCATCTGGCTCATTTCAGAGGGGCGAGCTTGGGGCTTAATGCGGCAGAAAGCTTCATGTTAGGGCGTGGCGTACGCTAGCCATGTCAGAAATGCTTAATTTTACGACCTATAAGGCCAATAAAATTTTATTGGTTGAGGAGGTGGGTATTATAAATTTAGCCCTGGCGTTGCTTTATAAGACCCTTTCATATCAGGTGCTTTATTTAGGTGTTTCAAATTTCTCTAATAGAAGGCTTTTAGATCATTTTTTAAAAATAATGAGTATTGAGCAGCTTGATTTTGGGAAAATATTTATAGCCGATTTTTCTGAGCGATTCAGTATACGACTTGAATTAAGTGAGAAAATATATAAAAAACTCAAACTTGAAACTAAGCTTGATAAAATCAAACGGGTATTATTTGACAGTGCAATAGAAGATTTGAAATTAAAGGCGGTCTTGATAGATGCTTTTGATAGCATGGTCGCAAAAAACGATCTATTGGTAATGGCCTGCCGATGTTTATCGCCTCAGATGGAGAAGATTGTAGTCTTAGGGCTGCATTCACGTTTTCTATATAATATTCTAGGTGATTCTTATCTTGAGAGGGGGAATTGTTTTCTGGCTTTGAAAGCTCTTTCACCATTCTCTGTGATTCAGTTTTTTTTGGGCTATTCAATTAAATGCCTGCCAGGAACCTTTAAGAGAATTTGTAGTTATAAAAAATTAAAAGGAAAGACTGAAAAAAATCATAGAGAAGTAAGCAAGGCTAATAATGAATTTAAGGTAATTTTTTTTCCGCATAAAGGAGTTCAGTATGGTGATCTTTTTATCAAGGATACGGTATATTCTGATTCAACTTCATCGCCTTATCATGCTAAAAATATCTTGCATGCTGAATATAAGTTAGGAAGTGAAAGATCAAAAGTGCTTGATTATTATAAAAAAGAAAATCTTCATTATGTTGTAATCAATTCATGGAGGTTTTCTGACCTCAAAGATCTCCTGATTTCTAGTTTTAAAACTATGTTTGTTCTGCGTGAGAATCTAGCACTGACATTGTTATTGAATTTTCTTGCGCTTGATGTCTATCGTTATAAGGGTTGCTTAGCCTTCTATCCGAATCTTCAGGTGGCCTATATTGAGTGGGATGCTTTATTTCCACGCCGTTTATCCTTGGCTTTAAGCATGATGAAGATAAAGACAGTCTCTGTGCAAGGAAGGCCTATTCTTGCCTTTGCCCCTAACTGTCAAAATATGTTTTTTGATTACTATTTTATCTGTGGCCGAGCGGCTAAAGAACATTTTTCTAAATCAAATTATGGAGGCTTTGAGTCTTGTGTTGAGCTAGGGCCTCCCAGGATTGAGCTATTAAAGCGTTTTTTGTTAGAGCGGAATTCTTTAAAAAAATTTTTATTGAGTGAAATGAAGCTCAGTGATGAATTCACTCATATTATTCTATGCTTTGATTACCTGACGGTTAATTCAGTGAGTCAGTCTTTGGATCCCATAGTTAACTGGCCAAATAATAGGATTTTTTATCAAGATATTTTAAGCTTGGCTAGGCAGCATTGTAGCTGTTTGTTTATTATTAGAGGCAAGAACGATGACTGGTGTTCAATTGATGAATTTTCAGATATTCATAATGAAATTTTGTCTTTAGGGAATGTGGTTATTGATAGAGTATATGATTATGAGGCGCGCTCATATCGCTTGGCTTCTATAGCGGATCTTGTTATAGCAAAACACACCTCAATTGGTGATGAGTGTTTGGCAGCTGGCATACCTGTGTTGTTTCATGATTACGGAGTTAATCATGAAAAAATATTTTCTTTGCTTTATGATTACCTGGGCTTGCCTATTTACGTTCATAGTTATAGTGAGCTAGAGCAGCGGTTCATTGACATTGTGAATTCTAAGGATTTTATGAGTGAGGAAAATTTTTCGTATTTAAGGTCTTATGTTTATGCGAATGCACATACTTATGATGTTAAAAAAGAGCTACATAGATACTTGGAAGAAATTGTCTGTTAAGTCCCAGAGGAATGATGGAAGAATATTTTCGTAAAAATGGTTTTATAAAGGCGCCTGTTTTGAGTCCTGAGGAGGTTCAGGAGTTGCGTGCTCTAATACTTAAAACTTATGCGGCATTTCATGGTGAGGGGACGGGCGGTATTAAATATCGTTTTTTAAATGCCCCTGATGTTTTAAGCCAAGAAGCTATAGCCTTGGCTGCTCTCAATAAAAAGATTATTAAGCTGCTTAAAAATATTTTGGAAGATAGTTACACCCTATTTCCTGATTTTAATGTTCAAATTAATATGTTTGGTTCATTAATTGAAAATACCTCTGGTTGGCATATTGATTGTGGCTCCGAAGTCCCTAATAGCTATCTCTTTGAAAAAGATTATCGGTTTGTAAAATGCGGCCTGTATTTGCAAGATAATGTGGTGGAGTATGGTGGGGCGGTTGATATGATGCCAGGCTTCCATAAGTTTTTTATAAGAACGGGCAATAATTGGCTTGATTTCAAAATTAAATCATTACTAATTAGGTTGTTCTCTGGTTTATTAGGGAAACGCATGGACATTAAGTCAGGAGATTTTGTGGCTTTCGATTCACGATTGCCTCATAGATCCACACCTCCCTCGCAGGAGATTGTTGATGCATTGAGTGATGAGGAAAGAAAGAGTGGCTCCTTGTGTTTTTCAAGGTTTCCAAAGAATCACACAAAAATCGTCATTTATTTTAACGCATGTCGATCAAAATATACTGATAGTCATTTGGAGAACGATTGTATTAGGGCCTTTAATGAAATTGAGAATAAGGGAAAAAAGGGTGGCGAAAATCCATTTACTCATTATCTCCAGTTGAGATACCCCAGTGATTTTCCGGAGGCCTTCGAAAAACTGGTCGATGAAAATCTCTTAAAAATTGCAACTATAAGGGATGAGACTTTTAGAGAGAAATGTAAGGAGCATGTTTTAAACATGAAAAAATTTATGTATAAAGAAAATAAAGAAGGGTTAATGCAATGAAAAAAATTCTTGTTACGGGTGGGGCGGGCTATATTGGTTCAAGTTTGCTCCCTGTCTTATTAAAGAAGTATAAAGTGTTGTGTGTTGATAAGTTGGATTTTGGTGGGGAATCTTTGCTGGGTGTTTGGCATGACCCCAATTTTGAATTCTTAAGACTTGATCTTATGGATTTTGAAGGGGTAGAACAGCTATTTAAACAGCATTCATTCGATGCTGTTATTCATTTGGCAGCTATAGTAGGGGATCCTGCTTGTGCTATAGACTCCAAGCACGCCACTCAGGTGAATTGGGATGCCTCTAAGTACCTCTTGGATGCCTGTATAAAGGCCGGTGTGGCTCGTTTCGTTTTTGCTTCTACCTGTAGTAATTATGGGAAAATGTCGGATTCAAATACTTATGTTACTGAAGAATCTGCTTTGGCACCTGTTTCGCTTTATGCTGAACTTAAGGTTAAATTTGAAAATTACATGTTAAATGAGATTCCTAGATCTGCAGGGTTTTCTCCTACGGCGCTTCGTTTTTCAACGGTTTATGGTGCTTCACCTCGAATGCGTTTTGATTTGACGGTCAACGAATTTACTAAGCAATTGGTGCAGGCTAAAGAGCTGGTCATTTTTGGGGAGCAATTTTGGCGCTCTTATTGCCATGTTAAAGACTTTGCAGCTGCATTTATTGCGGTTCTTGAGGCTGATTCAGCTAAAGTCGCTTATGAAGTTTTCAATGTGGGTGATACAGATGAAAATTATACTAAAAAAATGTTAGTGGATGAGATAAAGAAATATATCCCTGATGCAAAAGTAAGCTATGTTCAAAGAACTGAGGATCCAAGAGATTATAGAGTTTGCAGTGACAAAATTAAGAGAGTCTTGGGTTTCGAGATTTCTATGCGAGTGAGTGATGGGATACGAGAAGTTAAGGAAATGCTTGAGTCTCGTGTTATCCAGGATCCTGAAAACCAACGTTACTACAATATTCCTCATGAGGTCTCATAGTGCACACTGAGGATTTTATACGGTTTGTGCGAAAGCAGTATGAAAGTGATCAATTTATAGCTCTGCATGAACCACGGTTCAGTGGTAATGATAAAAAGTATGTGATGGATGCTATCGATTCGACTTTTGTTTCAAGTGTCGGTAAATATGTGGATCAATTTGAAAAGAATTTTGCTGAATTTGTGGGTTCTCGTTATGCCGTTGCAACGGTTAATGGTACTGCAGCCTTGCACATTGCTTTAAAACTTGCAGGGGTTGAGGCTGGGGATGAGGTTATTGCACAACCCCTCAACTTTGTTGCCACCTGTAATGCCATCAGTTATTGCTGTGCAAAGCCTGTATTTGTTGATGTAGATGAAAAATCATTAGGCCTGTCATCTAGTGCATTAAGAGATTTTTTAACTAAAAATACAAAGCTTCATCAGAAGCTCTGCTATAACAAAAAAACTAATAGAGTTATCCGGGCATGTGTACCTATGCACACCTTTGGGCATTCAGTGGATTTGGATGCTATTAAGGAGGTCTGCGATGAATTTAATATTGCTTTAGTTGAGGATGCAGCCGAATCCTTGGGTTCATATTATAAAAACAAGCATACAGGTGGTGTTGGAAAATTAAGTATTTTTAGTTTTAATGGTAATAAAATTTTAACCACCGGTGGTGGCGGAATGATTGTGACTAATGATGAAAGCTTGGCAAAGCGGGCCAAACATTTGACTACCACGGCTAAAATTTCTCATCCTTGGGAGTATGTGCATGATGAAGTGGGCTATAATTACCGCCTTCCCAACCTTAATGCAGCTTTAGGTTGCGCTCAACTTGAACAATTGCCGAAGTTTCTTGAAGCTAAACGTGAATTGGCTAGGCTATATAAGATATTTTTTGATGAGCAGAATGTAACTTTCATTACTGAGCCTCTAGGCTGTCGTTCCAATTACTGGCTTAATGCCGTGTTGTTTAATAATCAATCTGAGCGAGATCTCTTTTTAAAGGAAAGCAATGAAGCAGGCATCATGACTCGACCAGCTTGGAAATTGCTTTCTGATTTAAAGATGTATAAAGAATGCGAGCAGGATGAGTTGAAAAATGCTCGATTTATAGCAGAGCGCCTAGTTAATATACCGAGCAGCGTAATTTTATGAGCAAAAGAAGAATCTGTATTGTAACAGGTACTAGGGCTGATTATGGCCACCTATACTGGTTAATGCATGAGATCAAAGATGACTCTGATCTTGAGTTAAAAATTATCGTAAGCGCCATGCATCTTTCTCCAGAATTTGGATTAACCTATCGTGATATTGAAAATGATGGCTTCACTATTGATCAGCGAGTCGAAATGCTGCTTTCGGCAGATACTTCAACGGCTATTGCTAAGTCAATAGGTTTGGGAGTAATTGGCTTTAGTGATGCCTTTTACAATCTAAGACCTGATTTAGTTGTCATTTTAGGAGATCGTTATGAAGCGCTTGCTGCGGCACAGGCAGCGATGATTGCTAGAGTACCCATTGCTCATATTCATGGGGGCGAATTAACGGAGGGTGCTACAGACGACCAAATACGGCATGCCATTACCAAATTATCACATTTACATTTCACAGCGGCCGAAATCTATAAAAAACGGGTTGTGCAATTAGGCGAGCAACCAGACCGTGTGCATAATGTGGGTGCATTGGCTTTAGAGCATTTAAATCGAAAGCCGCTATTGTCTAAGTCAGAATTGGAACACAGTCTAGATTTCAAGTTTTCGACGCTAAATTTTCTCGTAACTTTCCATAATTCAACTTTAAAGGCCGGGGGGCCCGAGAAAGCCTTCTTGAATTTAGCTAAGGCTCTAGAGAATTTCCCTGAAGCAAAAATTATTTTTACTCGTTCTAACTCGGATGCTGAAAGTCGAATCCTTAATCAATTAATTGATCAGTTTCAGCTAAAACATGAGGGTCGCGTAAAAGCGTTTACAAGCTTAGGCACGGAGAGATATCTTGCAGCCTTGGCTTATACAGATGTGATTATTGGCAATTCATCCAGCGGATTGATTGAAGCTCCATTTTTTAAAAAACCTACTGTTAATATTGGTGAGCGTCAGCGCGGTAGACTATTAGCTTCTTCAGTTATCAGTTGTGATGAAAGTGCAGAGTCTATCATTGCTGCTATTCAAGAAGCCTTATCACCTGAATTTCAATTGAAATTGCAAAAGGTTGAGTCGCCTTATGGTTTAGGTGATGCAGCTGTTAAAATTAAAGAAACTCTCAAAAAATCTTTCTTGCCTGATTTAATTAATAAAAAGTTTTATGATCTATGAATACTAACAAAACTTATATTATTGCTGAGGCAGGTGTTAATCATAATGGGAGTTTGGATTTAGCTTATCAATTAATTGATGTGGCAGTGGCTTCTAAGGCGGATGCAGTTAAGTTCCAAACATTTAGAGCGGATCACTTGGTAACCAAAGCTGCAGCCAAGGCTGAATACCAGAAAAATCTGGGACCCAATGGAGAAACGCAGTATGAAATGCTTAAGCGCTTAGAATTAAGTTATGCTTATCACCATGAATTAAAGCGTTATGCTGAGTCTAAAAGAATCGATTTCCTCTCCACTGCCTTTGATCCTGTAAGCTTAGATTTCTTGGTGAACGAATTAGATTTAGCTTATTTGAAAATACCCTCTGGAGAGCTCACGAACGCGCCTTTAGTATTGGCGCACGCTCAAAGTCAGAAGGATTTAATTGTATCGACAGGAATGTCCAGCTTGGAAGAAATAGAAGAGGCTTTAGGGGTTATAGCTTTTGGTTTCTTGGGGGCTGAAAATCCTTGTAGAGAAGCTTTTGTGGAGGCTTATCGTTCAACAGAAGGTCGAATGCTTTTACAGGCTAAAGTGAGTTTATTGCACTGCACTTCGGAATACCCGGCGCCCTTGGCCGAGATTCATCTTCGAGCTATGGATCATATGCGAGAGAATTTCAATTTAAGAATTGGATATTCAGACCACAGTGAAGGAATTATAGTCCCTATAGCGGCTGTTGCTCGAGGCGCCTCTATTATTGAAAAGCATTTTACTGTAAATAAAAATCTTCCTGGTCCTGACCATCAGGCCTCGATAGAGCCTGATCAATTAGAGCAGATGGTTTCGGCCATTCGTGCTGTAGAGAAATCTTTGGGCGTGGCTACTAAAAGAGTTCAAAATTCTGAAATGAAAAATAGTGCTATAGTTCGTAAAAGTTTAGTTGCTCGCTGTGCAATCAAGGCGGGGGAATTATTAACAGAAGAAAATATGGTTGTATTACGTCCAGCGGGTGGGATTTCGCCACTGCGTTATTGGGAATTATTAAATAAACCCTCAGTGTTGACTTTAAATGAAGGGGATTATATTAGTGAATAGAGCTGTTGTAGTTATTGGTGCTGGTGGTCATGCGAAAGTACTTATTAATACGTTGAAAAAAAAACAGGTTGAAATCCTGGGCGCTACTACTGCTGAGCCTAAGATTTATGATCAAATTTTAGGGATTCCTATCTTAGGCGATGATTCAATTATTGCGTCCTACAAACCCGATGCAATTTATCTGGTGAATGGTGTGGGCCATCTTCCGGGCGTTGATAGCCGTTATAAAATTTATGAGCATTATAAAGCTTTGGGATATTCATTCCTTTCAGTCATCGACCCGAGCGCGATTATCTCTTCTGATGCGGAAATTGAGGAAGGTGTTCAAATCATGGCGGGAGTTATTTTGCAGCCAGGCATTAAGATTCAAGCTAATAGTATTATTAATACTGGAGTAAGTATTGATCATGACTGTTTAATTGGGCGTCATTGCCATCTCGCTCCGCGTGTTACTTTATGCGGGGGTGTAAGTATTGGTAATTTTACATTTGTAGGGGCGGGTTCAATTATAATTCAGTCCATTCATGTTGCTGAAGCTGCCATCATTGCAGCAGCTTCGCTAGTTTGTAGAAACATCCTTTCTGCTGAAAAATTTAAGGAAAATGCAAATGTATGATTGGCAAAAAGTATTAGTAGCGCCAAGCGCTACTTTGCAAGAGGTTGTTGAAATTATTGAGTCTGAAGCCTTGCGAGTTGCATTGGTGGTCGATTCAAAGAAAATGCTGTTAGGCGTGGTAACAGATGGTGATATTCGAAGGGCATTAATACGAAGAAAAACCATGGACACAGCTATTTCTGAGGTAATGAATGTTTATCCTAAATGTGCAAAAACCAGCGATGATTCAGAAAGCTTATTGGCTATCATGGAGAGCGAAGGTCTTTTGCATATGCCAATAGTAGACGAAGCTGGGGTCTTAACAGGCCTTGAACTTTATCAAAAGCTTTCTAAGCGAAGCTATCATGAAAATGCTGTGTTTATTATGGCGGGTGGTTTTGGTACACGTTTGCGTCCTATGACAGAATCTGTTCCAAAGCCGATGTTGTTTTTGGGCAATCAACCTGTTCTCGAAAATATTATTAAATTGTTTATTGCTTACCGCTTTAGGAAGTTCTACATATCTGTTCACTACTTGTCTGAGCAAATTATGGAATATTTTGGTGACGGTTCAAAGTGGGGTGTGAATATTCAATATCTTGAAGAGAAATCTCCCTTGGGAACCGCTGGTTCATTAAGCCTATTGCCAGAGGAGGCTAAGAAATTACCTATACTGGTGATGAATGCTGATATTCTTACTAAAATTAACTTCGAAAATCTATTACATTTTCATAGCCAACAGGCTGAGGCAATGGCCACTGTCTGTGTGAGGGAATATGATTTTCAGGTTCCTTATGGAGTAATAGAATCTGATGGCCAGCAGGTGGTGAGTATACGTGAAAAACCAGTGCATCATTTTTTTGTTAATGCCGGTATTTATGTTCTTAACCCAGCTATACTCCAGTTTGTAGAAAAGAATGTTTATCTAGATATGCCAACTTTACTGGATAAGGCATTGTCTAATAAGCATCGAATTCCAATGTTTCCTGTGCATGAGTATTGGCTAGATATTGGCAAGATGGATGATTTTACTCGTGCTAATAACGATTATAGACAACATTTTGAAAGAGTTTAAACCATGAAAGTAGCGGCTTTTATTCCAGCCAGAGGAGGCTCTAAAGGTATACCTAATAAGAATATTAAAATACTTAATGAGAAACCTTTGATTGGCTATACCCTTGATGTTGCTTTTCAGGGTGATGTTGATGAGCTTGTAGTATCCAGTGATAGTGAAGAAATCCACGAGATAGTTGATCAATATGCTGATGACTTTCATCCTAATGCCAAATCAAAATTGGTTCACCATCACCGACCGGCTGATATTTCCGGCGATAAAAATCTTATTCATGAGGCCATAAGGCACTATTCTGAAAGCGCTGCTTTTTCGGGCGATGATGTATTGATAGTTATGCAACCTACCTCACCGCTTAGAAGAGTTAAGGATCTAAATGTAGCTATTGAAATCATGAGAAATCAGTCTATCAATAATATTGTTTCAGTTTGTGAAGTAAAAGAGCATCCAGAAATAATGCTGCATAGAAATAAAGAGGGCTTTGAGTTTTTATTAGGCGATCCTTTTGGCAGGCAGAGGCAGCAATATCAAGATAATTATTATATTAATGGCTCTTTGTATCTTGTTAGATTCGCGCATTTTATGGCTACTATGCGTTTGTACCATAACACATCGAAATTACTTTTAATGAATAAATTATGCTCAGTTGATATAGATACCATGGATGACTTTCATATGGCAGAAGCATTGCTTAAATATTTTGACAGAGATGAGCTTCAGATTGCCCGGCTTATTGAATGATTAAAACTTTAATTTTTTTAATTGGAACACCTTTTAATGAGCGTGATTATCATCGCTTTGGCATTAAGGATCTTCAGCAACTTGGATTCAGTGTTTGTGTTTGGGAGCTGACGACTGCATTGGGGCGTAGTTACGCAGCTCCGCCGGATGGTTTTTCTTCCAATTGTCATCAAGTATATTTTTCAAAACATGAACTATGCTTGGCAATCAATAAGCTTGAAGAAGGTGTCTTAATTATTAGCTGTGTGCATTACAGCTATAAAAGTTATTTTCTATATCGTGCTATATCTAGGGCTAAGATCCCTTACTGCGTGCTTAATTTAGGTGCGGTTCCATCAAGCCATGCCTCTAAGTTTTCTTTCATGGCTTCTATTGTTAAAAATATTACATTTAATAAAATCATTAATAAGTTTTTCTTAACTATCCCTTATGGTCTTATGGGAGTCAATAGTGCTTCCTATGCTGTATTTGGTAGTCGCATATCTAAATCAATTATTCCAATGAAGGGGGTTGATACAAAACTTATACCGGCACATTGCTTTGATTATGATGTTTATTTAAAAAATGAGCTTTGTAAAGACAATATTGATTTCTCTTTGAAGGGTGGGATTATTTTTTTAGATGAATATGCGCCTTTTCACCCGGATTATCAGTTTCTCAATATTAAACCTGATGCTGATGCTGAAACTTACTACCCTGAGCTCTGTAGGTATTTTGATTATCTTGAGCAAGTAACGGGTTTAAATGTAATAGTTGCAGCACACCCACGTTCGCATTATGACTCACAAGTTAATTACTTTGGAAATCGTAAAGTGCTGCGCGGAAAAACTGCTGAGCTTGTAAGTTCATGTCGTTTGATTTTATTACATGCGAGCACTTCAGTTAATTTTGCTGTTATATATAAAAAACCCGTGCTCTTTCTAAAGCCTTCTTCATTTTCAGGTGGGCGCTCTGAAAAAGCCATTATGCATATGGCGAAGGCTCTAAATAGTTCTAGTATTGTGGATTTTTCAAAGAAATACGAATCTAAAGAATCATTTAATTTTCCGATTTTGGATGAGCTGGCCTATGCCAGATATAAGAATAATTATATTAAATCTGAAGACAGTGCCGAGATGCCCCTCTGGAAAATCTTTGCAGATCATATTAAAAGTGAGCATTATCAAAATGAGTTATAAGAATCAGCCCAGGGTTCGTGAACACCTGAGTAATGTGTCTCGTCCCGACTGGGGCTGTCAACGGGCTCGTAATCCTGACCTCCTTTGGTTGGATAAAAATGAAAACATGGATCCAACTTACCTCGAAGTTGTGAAGAGGGTGTATTTAGAGGTTCTTGGGCATAATATAAATACCTATCCTGAAACTGGTCGCCTTTATCATAAATTGGCTAATAAATTAAATTTTTCACCTAAAAATATACTATTTTCAGCGGGTTCAGATGGTGCCATTCGTTCGGCTTTCGAGGCTTTTGTATCGCCAGGTGATGTTGTTATCTATCCTCAACCCACTTTTGCGATGTATTCAGTTTATGCCAAGATCTATGAGGCTGAGGCCTGTCCTTTTGAATATGAGACGGTAGAAGGTGAGCCTCGCCTTAATGTTGAAGAGCTCATTAATTTAATCCGTCAACTACGCCCTAAAATGCTTTGTCTTCCCATTCCTGATAGCCCTACAGGTTCGGTGATTGAGCCTAATGATCTAAAAGAAATCATTGAGGAATCTGCCAAAGTAAATACTTTGGTATTGGTTGATGAAGCTTATTACCCATTTTATTCTCACACTGTTCTTCCATGGGTGAAGGACTATCCCAATCTGATGCTAACACGAAGTACTGGGAAGGCTTGGGGAATGGCGGGTTTTAGATTGGGTTATGCCGTGGCTTCTGAGTCTATTATTGATGGCTTGCAAAAAGTAAAATCTATGTATGAGACAAATACACTTGCGTTTTCCGTGTTTGAGCGCTTGCTGGATTTCGAAGTTGAAATGTTTGCCTCTGTAGAGCGTTTAGAGCAGGGAAAGCAGTATTTTATAGATGAAATGAAAAAATTAGGTTTTCATACTTTAAAGGGTTATGGAAATTTTTTGCATGTTAATTTTGGAGACTATGCTTCAGTTATCCACAAAAATTTAGAACATGTTGTTTATTATCGTTTAGATTTCAGTGAGCCATGTCTAAAAGGATATAGTCGATTTTCGTCAACTACGATAGAAAATTTTATTCCGGTGGTTAAGAAAATTAAATATTCAATGGAAGAAATATAATGAGTTTAAGAGAATATAACGTAGCAATTATCGGATGTGGTCGGATTGCGGGTCACAATGCACGGGCAATTTTAGCAACATCCGGTTTAAAGCTTGTAGCTATTTGTGATTTAATTGAAGCTAATGCAAAGGAATATTCCGATGAGTTTTCCGTGCCCAATTATCTTAATTATCATCAAATGTTTAAAATGCATCCCTCAATTGATGCAGTCGTTATTGCAACTCCTTCAGGCATGCATTTTGAGCATACAATGGAAGTGTTAACGAAATACAAAAAACACGTGATAGTTGAAAAACCTACCTTCTTAACAACAACGCGCCTAAATAGAGCTTATGATACGGCTGAGCGTTTGGGGTTGAAAATCTTTCCAGTGTTTCAGAATCGCTTTAACCTTGCTGTGCAAAAAGTTAAAAATGCTATTGATTCAGGTGAATTGGGTAATATTCAGATTATGAGTGTTAGAGTGCGGTGGTGCCGCCCTCAACGTTATTATGATTTGTCTCAGTGGCGAGGAACCTATTCTCATGATGGTGGTGCTTTGACGAATCAAGGCATACATCATGTGGATTTATTGCGTTATCTCGGTGGTGAAGTTGAAAAAGTAAATGCTACCATGCGAACTTTGGGAGTGAATATCGAAGTGGAGGATAGTGTGGTCGCGACACTAAGTTATAAAACAGGCAATATAGCGAGCCTTGAAGTTACCACAGCGGCAAGACCATTGGATTTTGAGGCCTCTATATCCATTATAGGCTCAGAAGGCTTGGCGCAAATTGGTGGTATTGCTGTGAATGAATTACAAGTATTTACCCCAGATCCTGAGGCATGCAAAATTTATAGTGAGGATTTTTCAGGTTGTGTTTATGGCAATGGCCATCAATTACTTTATCGCTCTATTCATAACTCGCTCTCTACTCAAGAGCCCTATCTTATTGATCGCTCTGATTGTCATCAGACTATCAATTTACTCCACGCTTTTTATTGTTCAGATGAGCAGTCTAACTGGATTCAAGTGAGTGAGGGTAGGGAGTCAACTCGTCTGGGACGGCCTGATGAGCGCATCAGCAATCTATATCGAACAGAGGATCTTCTATGCCTAAATTAATTGGTGTTATTCCTGCCCGGATGGGTTCTAGTCGATTTCCAGGAAAACCCTTATTCCCAATTTGTGGTATGCCCATGGTTGAGCATGTTTATCGACGTGCCGCGCTGTATAAAAAATGGGATTATTTAGTGCTTTCAACCTGTGACGAAGCGATACGTCAATATGCTGAGTCTGTTAATATTCCTGTGGTAATGACAGGAAGTCATCATACCCGCGCATTGGACCGTGTAGCTGAAACGATGGAGCTTTGTGGGTTAGAGATAGCCGATGAAGACATTGTTTTGAATGTTCAGGGTGATGAGCCTATGATGCGACCGGATATGTTTGATACCACTATCCAACCCATGCTTGAAGATTCCAATTGTTTAGGAACTATCTTGGCGTTACCAATCATTGATGAGGCACAATTTCATGATCCCAATACCTTAAAAATAGTTCATAACTTAAAGGGTGATATTTTGTATACGAGCCGAAGCCCTGTGCCTTATTGTAAAAAATTCAACAAAGAATTGGGTGTGCATAGAATTTATGGAATTTTCGGTTTTCGTTGGCATTATTTGAAAAAGTTTACGAGTTTATCCGAATCTCCTTTAGAAATTAATGAGGCCTGTGATAGTAATCGTTTATACGATTATGGCTTTACCCAACGTATTGCTAAATATCCTTATATTGATTCATTTTCGGTTGATGTTCCAGAAGATGCAGCTAAAGTCGAAGAGCATATTGTCAGGGATCCTTATTATTTGGAATACGCTTAAGCAGGACATTTATGAAAAATAATTTTAAACATTGGGATGCGGCTTCAATAGTTGATTTTTTTGATAGTCGTCGTGATAAGCAGGGGGATGTTTATCCTTCTGAGTGGTTCTTTTTGAAGGATCAAATTAGGGAAAACATTTCAGTTTTAGATGTTGGTTGTGCTCAAGGTGGTTTTTCTCAAATTTTCTCGAATTATTTGAAAAGTTTTAATTATGTTGGTATGGATATTAGTTTAAACATGATTGAGCGTGCTCGATCGCGCTTCCCGCAGCATCTCTTTTTACATTGTTCAGAGGGTGATTATTCCAATTTGAACAATAAAAAATTTGATCTAGTCTTGGTTTTAGGCATAATACATTTGCATGAAGGATGGCGAAATACTATTTCAAAAGCATGGGAACATACTGCTAAAAACTTGATATTGGATTTTCGTGAGACTGAGCTGCCATCAATTGAGGACAAAAATATTTCATTTTTTAATATGGAGGGATCGGATTATCCTATCCCCTATAATATAATTAACACTGCTGAAGCGCTTTCGGAATTAATAAGGTTATGTCCCGGATATAAAAAGATATGTCGTTATGGATATATCCATCCTATTTCTGAAAGTGCAACATCACCTATTCGGCAAGTTATGACGACAGTTTACTCTATAGAGCGTTAATGAATTCTTTGAGTAAAAAGATAGTATTAGTTGATGATTTCCTCCTGGATTCTTTAGATTCTGAGGATTCTATTGTTATTCAATGGTCAACACGCACTAAGGGAGTTAATGAGCTTTCTTTGCCTGATTATCTTGAGGGAAATGCGGATCAAATTCGTTTTGAATATTTAGAATGGTGTTTCAATTTAGGAAATTTTCCTGTTAAGGGTAAAGCAGCTGGTAGATTTTTTAAGATAAATTCATATCCGTCTTTTTTGGGCATGAGTCTTCTAAGGGAAAAAAGTGTAATAAAAAATCCTGATATTTATTTAATTTTTAAATTAAGAGCTCTTGAGCTTTATATTCAAAAGTCTAAAATTCGTCACCTGGAACTTTTTACAAATAATAGGTTTTTAGAAAAAACAATTAAAAATTTTTGTATTTATCTCGGTGTTGAATATTCATGTGAATCAGAATTTAGTTATGAATCTAGGTATAGTTCCTCCAATAGATTGAGAGACAAGGCCCCTCATTTTATTCAAGCACTTCTTTATTGGTTAAGAGCGCTGTTTAGGTATTTATTATATTTTAGGAAAAGAGAGTCTAATTGTCTCTTGGATAGGCAGATGACGGTAGTAAGTTACTTTCCAAATTTAGATCAAGATTTCGAAAAAAGAAATATCTATAGATCACATTATTGGAATGAACTTCAAGAAATTTTTACGAAAGATAGGGCGTGTAACTGGGTGTGGATGTATGCTAATAATAAACAATATTCATTGAAAGAGGCTTGCAAGTTAAAAAAGAGATTTCAAGAGCATGAAAAAGATGCTCAAAAATATTTTTTTATTGAAGAATTTTTGAGTTTTTTTCTGTTGTTAAAAGCTGCTTCGATTTATTTTAGAGTAGCTTTTAGGTCGATTTTTTGCAAATCGATCATTCAGAAATTCAGATTAAAAAATTCAGCCTTTGATTTTTGGGAAATTTTGAAAGATGATTGGGGTTCATCTTTTTTTGGAAAGGTGGCTATGGAGAATTCAATTAGGTTGGTTGAATTTGAGGCGCTTTCAAAAAAAATTCCAAAACAAGAGCTTTGTATCTATTTGTGGGAGAATCAAGGTTGGGAAAGGGCTCTGGTTTACTCCTGGAAGCAGTATCAAGCCTCTCCTATTTATGGATTTCAGCATAGCTCAATAGCTTATTTTGATTTGAGGAATTTTATAAATTGTAAAGAATTTGGATTTAGAAAGGATTTGGCAATAATAGTTCCAGATTTGATTCTGGTTTCCGGTCAAAGAGCTATGAGATTGTTAATAAATAATTATATCCCTGCCCAAAAAGTAATGCCGGTTGAGTCTGTTCGCTTTTTATATTTAACTGACTATGATTATAAGCCTAAGAATAAAAATTTCAAAAAAATACTGTTAGTGGTTACTGGATATTCGGAAAATTTGCTTAATCAACAATTGAATTTGTTGAATGAGGTGATGGATGATGAGTTAAGGAGTTGCTATGACAGGATTGTAATCAAGCCTCATCCATTTAAACCGATTAATTTAAATTCTCGTGGATTTGATCAATTAGCTTTCTCAGAATTGAGTAATGAAAGACTAAAATCACTTTTAGAAGAAGCTGATTTTGTTTATTCAGACAATCATACCACAGCTGCTGTTGAGGCGCTGTTAATGGGAAAACCTCTGGCTGTGCATGTGCCGAATGATTTTTTTAACATGAGCCCTTTGTATCATCCAGATCCTTCAATTTTCGGGTCGGTCAATTTTGTTTCAACGGCAGATCAATTGAAAAAAGCATTGCTAAACCCTTCAAATTCAAGCTTTATTGAAAGTGATTATTTTTTTCTTGATAAAGGTTTGTCTAAATGGAATAACTTATTAAATGAGGGTGTGTATGAGACAACTTAAAGTAGGTATAGCAGGCTATGGTGTCGTGGGTCAGCGAAGACACGAATATATTGATGCACATCCCAATTTAAAAACAGTGGCAGTTTGTGATCGACATTTTTTAGATAAAAAGCCAGCTGATACAGATCTTCATTTTTATACGCATTATCATGATTTGTTGATTGAGCCTTTGGATGTCTTGTTTGTTTGCATGACAAACGATATGGCGGCTGAAGTTGTTATAGCAGCACTAGAGAAAGGTTTGCATGTATTTTGTGAAAAGCCACCTGGCAGGAATGTTGAGGATATACTCCGAGTAATTGAATGTGAAAAAAGACATCCAAAACTTAAATTAATGTATGGATTTAATCACCGTTATCATTATTCAGTGCAGGATGCGCTTCGCATAGTTCATTCTGGTGAAATGGGAAGAATTATTAATATGCGAGGTCTTTATGGAAAGTCGAAGTTGATTACTTTTAATCAACCCGACTGGAGAACAAAGCGTGAAATAGCGGGTGGTGGTGTTTTACTGGATCAAGGCATTCATATGGTTGATTTAATGAGACTCTTTGCAGGTGAATTCACAGAAGTCTCTAGTTTTATATCAAATACGCATTGGGGACATGATGTAGAAGATAATGCGTATGTTTTAATGAAATCTGAGTCTGGTATCATTGCTATCTTGCATTCCTCTGCA
>Ga0206852_1003_pt1 | contig 153109 bp, 145 predicted proteins | sample Alteio_BWOrgCont_14_FD_152849 | JGI IMG/M metagenome (GOLD analysis project Ga0206852, IMG submission 152849) | Enriched cells from forest soil in Barre Woods Harvard Forest LTER site, Petersham, Massachusetts, United States -... | ecosystem: Environmental > Terrestrial > Soil > Temperate forest... | reverse complement strand
TTGAATCAGAGTATCAATTGAATCCGAAGCGCCCGGAGATAATCTTGCTGATTTGTTTACGATGCAATCTGAATATGTGAGATTGTAATGTCCAAGACTCTGGCGAAAATCGAGGTTTGTACGTACGGCATTAAATAAGCCAGCATTTTCATTTATATTAACTATGGTGAATAAAGTTTCATCTAAATTATTAAGTGAGGATAAATTCTCCTTCGAACTATAGTCCTCCTGACTCGCGAACAATCTATTGATCAATGCACCATTTCTGAAGTGAATATGTTTTATTTTTTCAAGATAATGACCCATGCTTTCTTGCATGAAACTGACGATAGCCATATCCGGGTGATTCCTTAAATCTTTTGCAGCATTGTTATTAAATTCGATTAATATCTGTTCTGTTGCTGGATTAGTAATATTTTTGCTGATAATCCCATAAATCAAACCACTTTGTGCCTGATCAGTATGAGCCAACCCGAATTTTTGCAAGCTTTGGTGGCATATTATTGCTATTTTTCCTTCGTTGAGTAGGCGTTTACTCGTATCGTTCAAACTCAAATTTTTATTCAATGCCGTAGTAGTATCTACAATGAGAAATACAGGTGTTGCGCAGTACTCTAGTCCTATATTAAGTAAGCGATCAATAAATAAATTAACATCAACGCCTAATGAATAACTAATTGGACCAGCAGTAACAAGATAGGCATCACAAATGAAATTAGTTGTATCACTTACTTCCATGAATTTAAAATTATCAAATTCATAATACAGTGGGCCATACGAAGCAATATTTATTCCTTTATTCGGATGTAATTTTTTTACAAGTTCAATTGCCATAATAGTGGCGTGGCATCCTGAATTCGCGAGTGCTGCGATTGTATTAAGTTTTTTAGTATTATTCTCATCGAGGCTGAATGTCGCAGCAATATTTTGATCGATGGTTTGCTTGAAATTCACGTACTTTATAATATTCATATTATTTTTTTGAGCATCATGCAGAATTAATGAAATTTCATGAGTAATTGCATGTAGTGCAAAGCTGAATCTATCGTAGTGCCAACCGTGGAATAGAATCGCAAAACTTAAAAATAGATATATTCTTTTGATGGATTCATTGTTGGAAATCCATTCCTGCTCTAAACCAGATATCAATCTATGCAGACAGCAGGCAAGATGTTTTACAGGCCTATCATTGCCTAGCGCGATTCTCGAAAGTTGAGTCATCAGGATATTTTCCTTCAAGTCTTGCAGTGTTGAAGGAGCAAGTTGCAGGACATCACTAATTAGTTTTTTATCAGACGCTGTTAATCTTTCGACGGATGAAAAATTATTTTGCATGTCATTGATTTTCGCTTCCATATTCTTGTTTGCAGCAAGATAACTGGAGATTTCCCATGGTGAAGCAACGATTCCCAGATATTTTAATTTATCAGTTATTATTTTTTTGTTATAAAAAGGAATTTGCATCAATCCAATAGTCGCATTTTCATTTATTATTATTTCAATATCGTTTTTATGCATATCCAGATGATCGTTGATAATATTTTCCAGCGAACCATTATATGTATTTACGATAGGGATATAGACATATTGATTGAAATCAAGATCAGGATTGTCAAGATAGGATTGTGCAAAACTTAACGATATTTTCATGTCATCGGGTTCTGACCATCGATGATAGCCACCCACGTGCTCATACATGCGGGATTTCCATAAAGCATGCTGAATTGCAGGAAAATCAGATTCTGCTTTCCTTTTTGGAGTGTTTATTTCGTGCAAATAGAATGTATTGGCATTTGGTTTGGCAATCGTTTTACCGAACATTAGCTTGGCGAGCAAGGTATTTTCATTATCAGCTTTATCTCCAAGCATTAGCCAATACATTTCCTTGCCTTTTTCAGAAAAAAATATATCAGCTAAAACACGCATATTTTCAAGTGTCAGTAAGCTAATATCTTTTATGAAATGCGGTAGAGTTTTTATAAAACTGGATGGAGTGATGTTGTTATTATTTTCAGGAAGGTTATTGGAAATATATGAAAATAATTTGTTTAGCAACAAAGATTCTTCTTTTGAAAGATTCAATAGATTTAGTGCATCCAGTTCAGATGATTTGTTGTCTCTTTGCATGCTTGCCTCGTTTAATGTATGTGTTTTTATTTTAAATTTTGCGTATAATTGGCTGCGTAATTTTTACGCATAATACCCTTGGTGGCTGATATTGTAAACGGATTTCTAAATGATCACTTTATTTATATGAAAAATAATATCTTTTTTCTGCGTTGAAACCTGGTTTTTTAATCAATATTTGAATTTTTGGCTTCATTAGTGTATAAGTACATATATGTATATGTGTTTATGTGGGGTGGATTATGACTCATACCATTCGATGGAATATTGCAGTTTCTCAGGATACAGATCAGGCGTTGCGCGTGTTTCTGGCAAACCAGGGTGGAAGAAAAGGTGACTTGTCCCGTTTTGTTGAAGAAGCTGTGCGCACACATATTCTGGAATTAACAGCAGAACAGGCCAAAGCTGCCAATACAGATATTGATGAAAATGATTTGTCTGCGATTGTGAATGAGGCTGTAGAATGGGCGCGTAATCAATAATGCGTGTTGTACTCGATACCAATATATTATTAAGTGCGCTTATTTCACCGCATGGTATATCAGATAAAATATATCGTGCATGGCGTTTAGGCAGATTTGATCTTGTAACTTCTTTAATTCAGCTTGATGAACTGCGGCGTGCTAGTCGTTATCCGAAATTTAAAACCGTTTTGCAACCCGCACGTGTAGGAGCAATGATAAATAATCTTCAACATGCAATTATCCTGAATCATTTGAATATAAAAGAAGAAGCAAATGATCCAGGAGATGCATTTTTAATTAGTATGTCATCTGAGGGAAAGGCAGATTATTTGGTTACTGGTGAGAAACGTGCTGGTTTGTTGCAACGAAAATCAATCGGTCGAACCCGTGTACTAACACCAACTGATTTTTGCGGGAAGATATTGAAAAACTAGGTAGCCTTTTTCAAATAAAACCCCAGATCACTCACTTCAATCGTAATTTGCAAATTCAACTCGCGTATGGATTTTTCGAAATTTCTTTCGATAATTGCCAATAATTCCTGCGTCACTTTATCCAGTATTTCACGTGAACGGCCTGGCATGATTTTCAGGGTCACATGTATAAACGCATTTGTTGCTTCGCCATTGCCGAGATAATAATCCTGATGTGCAATCGCGCGACTTTTACAGCCACTTATATCTGTTGGTAGTGTTGCAGATAAGGCAGTATGGCAGTCACGAAATAAGTTTTTAAAATCGGGTTTATCAATAATGTTTGCACTGTATTCCAGAGTTAAATGTGGCATAAATTTTCCTGTGTCATGATTTCTTTGGTGAAGATGTTTTTTCAAGTATATCTTCTTCTATCTTTTCCGCTATCTTGAAGATTTCAGCAGTGATAGTCGCAGCTGCTGCCTGACCTTGCTGAAAGAAATAATGAATAGATGAACCTTGATCTGATTTTCCATTGAGAAATAATAATTGGGTATCGTGGGATTGATATGTCTTTTCCCAGTGATTTTCTACCTTTCTAATGTAATCCTCTCGATCAATATTCTTCGTTAGTAGCTTTGCTATCATGACTAATTCGTTTCCATTGATATTGATCAAGGGAATTAACGCTTTTGCTAAAGCGTATTTGGCTTCACTCAGATTATTCGATTCGCAACAGGTTAATAATGCTAATATATCATTACAACTAAATAGCTCTTTAAATTGTGGTTCAAATAAATCTAAAATATTGTTTATCACCTCTTCATTATGCTTACGATCATTATCCGATTTAGGATTATCCGCAAATAATCTATTGATAATGACCATGCACAAGTTAATTATTTCATTTACGTTTTGCATGGTTTTAATTTTGATGCGATGTGTTTTCAAAAAATCCCATGTTCTACTAGTGCGCAGTTGTAATATATCAACAATACTTTGGTCATCATATTTGCGTCTTAGAAACATGCTTTTCTCCTCTTGTGTTATTCGATAAGCCATCTCTTAAGCCGACGAATGTATCATGCCAAACTAGCCCAAACAACAATAGTGCACATGGAGTAACATTCTTGTACACTCGCAAAAGTAAATCTGCTGAATGGGTTACCAAATGGATAAAATACGCTGTTCCTGGTGCAAAAATGATCCTTTATACATGGCATATCATGATCAAGAATGGGGTGTGCCAATTCATGACGATAAATTATTATTCGAATTCCTGATCCTCGAAGGCATGCAGGCGGGTTTAAGCTGGATCACCGTTTTAAAAAAGCGTGACGCATTTCGCGCAGCTTTTTCCCGATTCGATCATAAAAAAATTGCGCAATATGATAAAACCAAAGTTGCTTCCTTATTAAATAACGCTGGTATTATCCGCAATAAATTAAAAATAAATGCCGCCATTGAAAATGCAAAAGCTTTTGCACAGGTAAAAAAAGAATGGGGAAGTTTTGCTGAATATATCTGGCATTTTGTTGAGGGTCGTCCGATTCAGAATCAATGGAAGAGTATTCGTCAGGTTCCAGCTAAAACAGCTATTTCTGATAGCATGTCCAAAGATTTGAAAAAGCGGGGATTCAAATTTGTCGGGAGCACGATTTGCTATGCTTTCATGCAGGCGGTTGGCATGGTGAATGATCATGCAACCGATTGTTTCAGACATAAAGAGGTTAAAAAAATCAGGAGATAGTGCATATGCAATCTCAACATGTGGTGATTATTGGCGCAGGTTTTGGTGGTTTAAATGCAGCAAAAGCGCTTGCCAATCAACCTGGATTTTCAGTCACAATCATTGATAAAACAAATCATCATTTATTTCAGCCATTGCTATATCAGGTGGCAACGGCGGCATTATCACCTGGCGATATTGCCATGCCCATTCGTGAAATATTCAGAAAAGATAAAAACATCAAAACATTAATGGCAATGGTGAAAACCATTAATCGCAGCGAAAAAGTTGTCGTGCTCGATGATAATCAGGAAATTCCTTATGATTATTTGATCGTTGCATCGGGCGCGCGTCATTCCTATTTTGGACAAAATCAATGGGAAACATTCGCGCCTGGCTTAAAAACACTGGACGATGCCTTGCAAGTGCGAGAAATGATATTGACCTCATTTGAATTGGCAGAAAAATTGGCGGAAGAGACCGCAGATAAATCACTCATTGAAAGTCTATTAACATTTGTTGTCATCGGTGCAGGACCAACAGGTGTTGAAATGGCGGGTGCAATTGCTGAAATTGCGCATCAAAGTTTGAAACGTAATTTTCGCGCGATTGATCCTGGCAAGACGAAAGTTTATCTGATTGAAGGCAGTGATCAGGTCTTGAATAGTTATCCGCGCAAATTAGCAGATTATGCCGTGCGTGATCTTGAGAAAAAAAGAGTGACGGTGTTGCTCAATACACGTGTGACAGATGTTAATGCAGAAGGTGTGGCGATTGGAAAGGAATTTATTCATGCACACAATATTATTTGGGCGGCGGGTAATGAAGCCTCAACATTATTAAAAACACTCGATGTTCCCTGTGATAAATCCGGTCGTGTTATTGTGCAACCGGATTTGAGTCTGGTAGATGATCCTGCTGTATTCGTCATTGGTGATGCTGCTTTTTATCGCGAGAATGAACGGGCATTACCTGCTATTGCACCAGTCGCTTTACAGGAAGGCCGATTTGTTGGAAATATCATTTGCAAAAAAATCCCTGCTGATAAAAGGCCAGTATTTCACTACAAAGATAGGGGAATGATGGCAAATATTGGTAAATTCGATGCGCTAGTGCTTTCTGGTCCTTTGCAATCGACGGGATTTTTTGCCTGGTTGGCATGGTGTTTCGTGCATATTTATTTTTTGATTGGTTTCAGGAATAAATTATTGGTATTTACACAATGGGTATTTTATTTTTTCCGCGGACAAAGAAATGTGCGCTTGATTGTGAGACCGGTGAAGGAAAAAATGCAAAATTAATTTCAGTGAATATAATGGAATACTTGCAATGGAAAAATTTAATCTTGCTGAATATTGTTTACAGGAAAATGCGCGGCGATTCCCCGATAAATATGCATTAATCATCGCAGAAAAAGATGGCAGCGAGCGTAAATTTACTTATCAGGATTTATATCATCAAGTGGCATGTCTTGTTTCTGGTTTTGCGAGTCTGAAACTGGAAAAAGGTGCTGTGGTAGCCATTCAGGCAGAAGATGCGCATGATTTGCTATTGTCATTTCTTGCAGCTATTGCTGCCAATCTTGTTCCTGTTTTGCTTTTGCAATCACTGGTGGATGAAAGTGTCGAATATATATTGAAACATTCAAACGCGAGTATTTTTCTGCAACTGGATAAAAACAGCAAAAAAAAATTTTCACAACAAAATTATTGCATTATCAATCTTGAAGAATATCAGCAATTAGTACGGTTTCCTTTCCGGGAAATTCATACAGGAACACAGATGAATGATCCGGCTTTTATTTTTTATACCTCTGGCAGTACGGGTGCGCCAAAAGGTGTTGTGCACGCGCAGAGAGTTATTCTTGGACGCATGCCGAGTATCAAATACTGGATGGATCTTCGTTCGGATGATGTTGTCATGCAGACGGATAATCTTTGCTGGACATATTCCTTGTTCACTGGATTTTTGGATCCACTCATGATGGGTGCAACTGCTGTGGTATATAATCCATCCAATTTTTCATCGCTCGCAGAAAATGCAATTTCCGGTAAGACATGGTTGCAATTGATTAATCGTTACAACGTAACGATTATGGCTTCTACACCGGATATTTATCATTTGATTCTGGATACAGATAATTTGCATGAGTATCAGCATTCATCACTGAGAATGGCAGGATCAGCAGGAACGTTGCTTGCAGAGAGTGTACAAAAACAGTGGAAAAATATATTTGGCATTCCGATTTATACCGCACTTGGCATGACCGAAATTTCTACCTGTATATCAACTGGTTTATCCATTCCTCCCAAAGCGCAAACCATTGGTAAAATTCAGCCGGGAAGACATATGCGCTTATTGCCAATTGAAACTGGTTTTGATGATGTTACTTTTGATCAGGTTGGTATGCTTGCTGTGCATAAGGATGAACAAGGATTGATGCTGGGATATCTTGGTGAAAATTCAGAAACCAGTTTACATTATCGCGGCGACTGGTTTTTAACCCAGGATTTGTTAAGCATGGATAAGGATGGTTATCTGACATATTGCGGCAGGCTGGATTCCATCATCAAAGTTGGAGGTGGTTTCCGTGTTTCTCCGATTCAGGTTGAAAATGTTATTAAATCATATGAAAAAATAAAGGATGTTGTATGCACGGCGATATTCGATCAGCATCTTGCAACCGATGTTTTGGCAGCGTATATCGTTTGCGATCAACCGGATGATGTATCGGCAAAAGCACTGTGTGAATATATCCGACAACATTTAACGGATTATAAAATGCCACAATATTTTTTCTTTGTGGATGAAATTCCTCATAACATGCGTGGGAAAGTGGATAGAAAAAAATTAGCCGAAGTGAAAAAGATATTTACGTGGGTGCCGGTTAAACTCGAAGAGGAGTGATGTTATGTCTAAAAAGCAGTGTGTTGAAATGTATCTTTATCAAACCAAATCAGGCGCGCTGGAGCTGCGTCGAGATTCTGAGACGGATACAATTTGGGCGACCCAAGAAGATATTGCAGAAATTTTCGATGTTAAGCGTCCTGCTGTTACAAAGCATATACGCAATATATTGAAAGATAAAGAATTAAATAAAAAATCAGTTAGTTCCAAAATGGAACGAACTGCCACTGATGGTAAAACTTACCAATATCAATTTTATAATCTGGATCTAATATTAGCTGTTGGATATAGAACAAATTCAAGTAAGGCGATCGCCTTTCGGCAATGGGCAACTAAAACTCTCAGAGACCACATCACAAAAGGTTACACGATTAATCGTAATCGCATTAAATCCAATTACGACTCGTTTTTGAAAGCAGTAGACGATGTGAAAACGCTATTGCCTGAATCTGTGCATGTTGATAATGAAAGTGTTATCGAGCTGGTAAAATTATTTGCTGATACCTGGTTTTCTTTAGATGCATACGATAGAGATCATCTCCCTGTTAAAGGCGTTACAAAGAAAAAAGTAAAATTAACGGCAGAAAAATTAAATCATGGATTAAGCGAGTTAAAACAAGCATTGATAGCAAAAGGTGAGGCAACAGAAATATTTGGAGTTGAGAGATCAAAAGACAGTGTTGCTAGCATCGTGGGTAATGTAATGCAATCCTTTGGTGGCGAAGAGCTTTATCCAACCGTTGAAACGAAAGCTGCAAATTTACTTTATTTTATAGTAAAAAACCATCCATTTATTGATGGAAATAAACGTAGTGGTGCGTATGCATTTATATGGTATTTACGTCAGGCAAATATACTAGATATAAGCAGGATAACGCCAGCAGCATTAACAGCAATAACATTGTTGATTGCAGAAAGCTCACCAAAAGATAAGGAAAAAATGGTAGGGCTAGTGTGTAATTTTTTAAAAAAGGTTTAATAAGGATCATTAAGCGGGTTAATTTAATGAAAATTTTATAAAATTACGGACACAATTTTATCTGCCTGCTTTAACAGATATTTACAACGTTTTATTATCATCTGCTGGTATTGTCTGAGATATTCCTTTTCTTTTTTATTGCGTCCTATGTCAACGATATTTATTTCAGCAAAAGCAGATAGCATTGCGGATGCCATGTCATTTAATTGTCTTTCAAGATATAAACGTGGTAAATGGCAACTATCTGCAAAATCAGCTAATTGATACGCATTAATCTTGTCGCCATCAAAATCATCACCAAGTGCCATGGCCATTTCATTCTCAAATTGAGGATACATTTTTATATTTACCAAATCATAAAATGGTGTTAATGAAATGCCATTTTTTCCGACAAAAAAACTTATATTCTTCCCATGTGCATCAAAATTATAAATTAATAAATTAAACAATATCCAATTGAGCAATTTGCTTTTGGTTTCCGCTGGGTTTATGCATTGATTTGCGAAATCAAATAATTTAGCCAGACTTGCTCCATCCCGAATATGTGCTACATCACGTCCGCTACCAAAATTTCTTTCATATTTATATTCAGGTGGTAGATTCAATGCCTGACAGCCATCGATTATATGTCGACGCATTACTGTATCTGGTGTAATTAATTTCCTGTCAAAGCGTTCTATCATCAATGCTGGATATTTGCCTAAACGCATTAATTCAACATTGGCAACCTCTAATCCACAATGTTTTGCAAGTTGCATGCTTACATATTCATTAATGACTAAATGTGATAATTTTTGTTTTTCAAATTTTAATATATGAGTGGAAGCTAATTTTCCTTCGCCGAACCCCATCTGACCTTCTGAATTAATGGTGATATTTATTTTTTCTTGCACACCTGCTATTGAAAGACGTGGCTTTCCATCCCAGATGATTAGGCTATATTCATTGCGTTTATCAAGGCGTTTCTCAATTTCAGCAGATGTGATAGCTCTTAATGATGATGAAGTTTGTAAGGATTGCTCTGATGATAAGAATAAAAGTGAGCCTGACATATCTGCACCTAGAGTGCGAATAATTCCATATGTATTGGCTTTGCTGAGGTGCAAATTTGTTAATAATGTTTCGAGCATTTCGCCTTCAGGAAAAAGATTGCGTAAATATCGTTGTACATTTGCTGTTGGGATTTCACCTGTTAATGGTAGATAAGGTGAAATGGCATAACCAGATTTTTCCCAATCCTGTGTGTATTGAAAAAATATCTGTTCATCCTGAAAAGCCAAATGAGCAATGATTATTTCACCCAAATAAATATTTAATTCATTTTTATGTCCAGTCATCTGTTGCCTCTTTATTATCTTCCCAAGGTGCTATATGGATTTTTATTCCCAGACCCGAACATATTTGTAATATACTTTGCAGCTGGCTAGTAGGGTGTCCATGTTCTATTTTCATAAAGGTTTGTTTTGCTACCCCACAAAGCGCAGCAGCATCTTCCAGGCGTAAACCGCTTTGCGTACGTCGTGCCTTAATTGCCTGGCCTAGCAAGGAAGCTGTTAGTATTTGTTCCAGCGGAGGGCTTTTTAATTTAATGAGTTTTTTCATAAATCCTATTACTCCAGGCTTATTGAATAAAAATATGTCATATTTTCATATAATCCTATTATAATAGGATAAATGCGAGTAGCCAATCAATTCGAATGATTAATCCTATTACAGTAGGAATAATAACATTTACCCAGTCAATTGCAGGATAGGTCATTTGAGCCAACCGTATTTAATGTACCTGATTATATTCGTGAGGATTCAATTTATCATGGCGGAGTGGCAAAACAGTATGATGTTCCTGGTGAAGGAAAATCTGTAGCAGTTGGTTGGGTTGCGCGTGTTTGGGATCCTGCAGTGAGAGAGCGTTACCGTTTATTAATCGAAAAATTAGCGGCTGAATTTGATGGGAAGATTTACGGTATCAATTTGCCTGAAACGGCTGTGGATTTTGATGAAAAAAATTATCCCGAAGATTTTTCTTTTGATAAATATTTTTATGCTGAATTAAATAATATAAAAATGGTACGCAAAGCGTTTCGCAAGAGTATTGTTTTGCAGTATGTTAATTTTGGAACCATTTTTTTCAAACCAGATAGTTCCGCGATTGAATTCAGGGTATTTTATGGAATGACAGGGTTAATAAAGATTGACCTAAAACTATTATTAATTGCGTGGAAACTGTATCCACGGGCACAACGTTTTTGGCATCAATAAATTTTCAGTTCAAATTGTATCCATAGATTGAATATAGGGAAATCAGGTTGCCGTGTCAGCCATTAAGTGAATATAATTTCAAAGCCAGTGGTTCTTAATCCGCATGTTTCAGATTATTATTAAAAACAAGCAGGATTTAAAAAAATTCTGAGCATGCTGGAAGAAGATTTTCCTTATTTGAGTAGGGATCATTAAGCGGGTTAATTTAATGTAATTAAAAGAAGGAGTGATTATGCAAAGTTATTTGAATGCGAATAGTAATATACAGAATGATTATGAGGGTAATATTACGATTCCACTATTATCAAAAAAATCCAAAAAGGAAAAAATAGATCAACTAATTGGAAAACTTCAATATCGTCCAAGCACAAAGAATGATGCTGAAATATTATTAGCATTATCGCAAGTGATTTGGAGTATTGAGGATTATTTTGACGCGATAGAAAACGAAAAACAAAAAGAACTAGAAAGTCGAGTTAAAAAATCCAGCTTCACCAATTCTGGTATATTTGGTTCCATAGGCACAGGATTATTGTCAGTTGCGACTGGAGCATCGGCGATATTCTATTCATCACCTGTATTAAGGGCAATCAAAAATCAAATAATTAATGTTGCTAAAAACTCGGGTGAATTATTATCCAATTACACAGCAGCTCTCTCGAATATAAAAAATCAGTTTGCTAATGCCGAGATTCCCAATATCCAGCAATTGTGCAATGTAATCGATCCAAATCCTGTAGCAAGTAACCAGATTTATCCGCAAATAGAAACTAATTTTGTTAATGGAAATTGCAGGCTTATTTTTCAAAATTACCTTGATGATAAAATACAATTACGAAAATTATGGGTGCATAGTGTGTCTGATATTACTAGGATGAATCGTGATTGTGACCATTACTTGATGAAGATTATTCGTATTTTGATAAATCCATATTATTTCTTTGATTATAATTGTAGCGATAAATCTCCACATAATCGTATTCCTATATTTCAATGCCAAAGAATTCTTGATAATTTCTGCCAAGACATTTCTCCTTATGCGAGTGTAAACAGTTTTCCGCCGTTTTTTAATACAACATATGGTCATACTTACATGAATGATCCGGTTAATGGATCTTGCTCTTCGGTTTATTCAGCAGGAGAATTATATAATTGTACTATGGGGTATTTAGCCAATAATATTTCGCAATCATGTGAAGCTATCAGATCAAATTATTGCAATACAACTGCCGAGATGTTACAGCAAAATCAAACCTTGTTTGGACAGTTAAATGCATTAAATGAATCCAATAAAAACAATACAATTCTATATAATGTTTTAATTGGAGCTGCTTCATTTTCTGCATTTTTGGCGAGCAGTTATTTGTTAACGAAAGTTTATTTTAAATGTAAATATAATTTTTCTGTTGATTCAGATGATCCAGAGCCAATCGTTTTGGACGATTCATTATTTAAAGAACATTCTTCGAGCATTGAGCTCAATATAAAATCTTTAATTGATTTAACTGAGCTGGAAAATGCCCCGGATAGTTTTTCCAGATTATTTAGATCTAAAAATAATTTGAAACTTTCTGACCTGAAACCCAGTCTGGATAACGTAAATGTATATTTGAATGTTCAGCAATTAAATACTTTAATACCAGTATTAAAGCTATATTCAGAATATTATACGGACTTACTTCGCCTAAAGAGTTTCATTTCGATCAGGGCAATGGGACTGTTTAGCATAGAACCGAATATAGTGAAGAAAATTACAGATAATTTCATAAAGGTATCCAGTCTTGATTATGCTGCGTCTTCACCTGAGGTAAAAACAACGCTTAAGATATGACGACGTTTTATATCAGTAATATTTATTTGAGCAAGGGCAGATAGCATTGACGTGAACGTTACCGGTTTTTTTTGGTTTTAAATCATCACCGGATTTTGGTTTTAGAAGAAAAAACGGTAACGCAAACGGTAACGTTCACGTTTACGGAAAGGTAAATAAAGAAGTTAAATATTAATCTATTTATTAATCATTTTCGTTAGCATTGAAACGATACGAATTAATAAATCGCGAGATTTAGTGTTGCTATGTTCGCTTAACTTTAAATTTTGACAAATATCCAGAATGGCAGCGCATTCAGTCGCCGATCGCCGTGCCATTCTATAAAATCTTATTTTTTCGTTTTTAGCAAATTCGCCTGCGCCCTCTGCGATATTTAATGTTATGGAGACGCTTGCCCGTAGAAGCTGATCTGCAAAATACGAGTTTCCTTTAGGAAGTTCTTTTATGATTGCATTGGCTAAAGTGCTGAATTCAATCGCGGCACGATACACATCTAATTTTTCATGATCGAAATACATGTAAAATCCTAATAAAAATATCCGTAAACGTGAACGTTACCGTTTGCGTTACCGGTTTTTTTGGTTTTAAATCATCACCGGATTTTGATTTTAGAAGAAAAGACGGTAACGCAAACGTTCACGAAAAGGCGGGTTGGTATAAGGTATTTCATCTCGGGGTGACAGGATTTGAACCTGCGACATCTGCCTCCCGAAGGCAGCGCTCTACCAGGCTGAGCCACACCCCGAATGTTTAATATTTTCTTTCCACCGCAAAATCACTTAACGTTTCCAGCGCCGCGCGATACGGCGTCTCAGCAATATACATCAAGGCTTGTTTTGCCTGCAGCGCATGCTGTTTTGCAGTGTCGGCAGTGTACTTTATCGCATCGGTAGATTCAATAATCCCCAGAATATCCGCTAATCTCTTGCTGGAACCGGTTTCAATCGCATCACGCAATAATTTCAAATCCGCACCTTTACTTTTACGCATCGCATGAATTAATGGCAAAGTGGTCTTGCCTTCAGAAATATCCTGTCCCACATTTTTACCGGTGATATCAGCAGATTGACTATAATCAATCGCATCATCAATTAATTGAAACGCGAGTCCCAGATGCAAACCAAATTGACGCATGGCTTCAATTTTTTCTTCACAATCAGAAGATAATACCGCTCCCAATTGCGCTGCAATTTCAAATAATTTTGCCGTCTTGCGCTCAATGATATTGAAATAGAATTCTTCCGAGGTATCAGGATTATTACAATTTACCAATTGCAGAATTTCACCTTCAGCAATGAATGGTGTGGCGCGCGCAAAAATATCCAGCACAGTTTCATGTTTAACATCCACCACAATCTGAAATGCGCGTGAATATAAAAAATCACCGACTAACACACTCGCATCATTTCCCCACACATTATTCGCAGTTTTATGACCGCGTCTTAATGTCGAACCATCCACTACATCATCATGCAATAATGTCGCGGTATGAATTAATTCGATAACGGCGGCGAGTTCAATATGTTTTTGACCACGATGGGCGAGCGCTTTTGCACTCAGCAATAACACCAGCGGACGTATACGTTTGCCACCGCAGGTCAGAATATATTCAATGATGTCCTTGACCATGGGAATATTGGACGCAAGACAGGAAATGATAAAACTATCAGTCGATTCCAGATCTGCTTTCACCAATGTGCGTATCGATTCCAGAGGCATCGCGTATCCCAATTTTTTATGCAATGGTGAATCGTAGTAATCCACCGTTGGGCTGTCAAGTTTATCATTGAGCTATTGGGAAAATTCAGTAAAATTGCGAAACATTGCGTATTTAATATGGAGTAAATCATGCCTTCCTTCGATATTGTTTCCAACACAGATAATCATGAATTGACGAATGGAGTTGATCAGACCAATCGTGAAGTTTCTAACCGTTTTGATTTCAAGGATACCAATGCGCGTGTGGAATTAGCCAAGGATAAGCTGACTATTATTGCGCCAACAGATTTTCAGTTGAAACAGGTCGATGAAATATTACGCAACAAATTAGCCAAACGTGGCGTGGATGTTCGTTGTCTCAAATATAAGGAAGTGAGTGTGAATTTGAGCGAAGCGCGACAGTTGATTGAAGTGAAGCAGGGAATTGAAACTGAGCAGGCAAAAAAAATTACCAAGATCATCAAGGAAAGTGGCTTGAAAGTGCAAGCATCCATTCAGGGTGATCAGGTGAGAGTAACAGGCAAAAAACGCGATGATTTACAAGCAGTGATTGCGATGTTACGCGAAGCGAAAGTGGAAATACCTTTGCAGTATGAAAATTTTCGGGATTGATTTTTGTTACACATCATCTATACGGATTTTCATTCGTCCTGAATTCAATCAGCACAGGTGTGCCATGCAGGTTTAATTTTTTCTGATAGAAATGTTCGAGGAATTTGCGATAACTTTCTGGCAGCGCATGCAATTGATTGCCATGAATAACAATGCAAGGTGGATTGTAACCACCAGGATGTGCGTAACGTAATTTCACACGTCGACCATGCACTAATGGTGGTTGATGTGTTTCTTGCGCGAGCTGCAATAAGCGTGATAATTGCGGCGTGGATAATTTTTTTGTCGCGGATTCATAAGCTTCATTCACTGAATCAAATAAATTACCAACACCTGAACCATGTAATGCTGAAATATAATGAATACGTGCAAATTGCACAAAATCCAGATGTCTATCAATGGTTGCTTTCGCCTGATTACGCGCTTCTTCCGTCATGCCATCCCATTTGTTGATGGCAATCACTAATGCTTTACCGCATTCGAGCACAAATCCCAGTAATTTGAGATCATGATCAGTCACACCACGTCTTGCATCAACGACATATAAAACGACATTGCAGTTTTCAATTGCCTGCAAGGTTTTTACAACAGAAAATTTTTCCGGTTCTTCGGATACATTTTTACGACGACGCACACCTGCTGTATCAATCAGCGTGTATTGTTTATCAAAACGTTCGAGTGGAATAAAAATGCTATCGCGTGTTGTACCTGGGGAATCATGCACAATGACTCTCTCTTCGCCTAACATGCGATTGGTTAATGTCGATTTGCCAACATTAGGTTGACCAATAATTGCAAGTCGAATGCCGCCGGTTTCATTTTCATTGGCGGTCTCATTGGCTTCAGGGAAAAGGGCGGTGAGCAGTGTGGAAATACCAGTGCCATGTACGGCAGCAATCGCAATCGGTGTACCGAGACCTAATTCATGCGCTTCTGCTGTGCTGATGGAAGGGTCCAGTCCTTCTGTTTTGTTGACGGCTAAAGTAAGTGGCTTGCCGATACGACGCAAATCTTTCGCTATCATGCGGTCTTCGGAAGTAAGACCCGCTCTGCCATCAATGAGAAAAATGATCTTGTCAGCATCCTCAATGGCGTGCAGGGCTTGCTGGGTAATTAGCTTGCCAACATCATCGGTTTCATCGGTGATTCCGCCCGTATCGACAATAATAAAATGACGATTTTCCAGGTGCACATCACCAAATTTACGGTCACGTGTCATACCAGGATAAGCAGAAATAATCGCATCACGCGTACGCGTGAGACGGTTAAATAAAGTGGATTTGCCGACGTTGGGACGACCGACAATAGCAACAACAGGTAACATGGGTAAATTTATCTCAATGTATAAGCAGCCAGATAGCCAGAATTAGTCAGCGCGTATAATACATTATTTTCTACAACCGGCGAGGCATAAATTGGTGAACCCAGTGAGAGTCGTCCAGCCAGATGGCCATCTGTCTTATTCAGCCAGTGCAGGTAACCTTCGTTATCTCCAACTACGACGTAACCATTTTGCAGTGCAGGAGCACTGATACCACGATATTCCAGATGTGCCTGACGCCAGTTGACATGGCCTGTGCCAGCATCAAAACCCCAGATCAAGCCTCTGGCATCAGAGATATAGACGGCTGAGGCATCGGCTGACATGCCGGTATACGATGAAATATCGTGCGTCCAGTAAGATCTGCCAGATGTCCAGTCGAGCGCGGAAATTCTGCCCTGATAAGTCGCAACGTAGATTTTATAGTCATAAACGACAGGGTCTGCATCAATATCGATCATGCGTTGAATGGCAAAAGCACCTTCAGGTATGGCCACAGTTTCCTGCCATAATAATTGACCAGTAGCGAGGCTGAGTTTAGTGAGATTGCCATTGGCATAACCCACAATGACATCCTGATGACGAATCAGAGGTGAGCTGGAACCACGCAGGATCAGATTAGGTTCCACTTGCTGATATGCCCAGACTTCTTCTCCATTGGCTACAGAATAAGCTCGTGTATAGCCATCAATTGCTTTCACTACCACTAAACCATTACCAACAGCAGGCGCTGCGATAACTTCACCGGAAACTGATTTTCTCCATAACTGTCTGCCATCTGCTTCACGCAAGGCAAAGATCGTACCATTCTGACAGCCAACCACGACAATACCATCACCGATGCCAGGACCTGATGAAATAGGCATGCCAAAATCAACCCGCCAGTTTTTTCTGCCAGTGGTTTTATTGAGGGAGGTAATGGTTCCATCTGTGCTGGTGGTGTAAATAGCAGAACCATGAATAGCCGGATTCATTTTTAAATAATCATATTTGATGGAACCTTTGCCAACTTTTGCTGACCATAACAATCTGGGAGCGACTTCCTGACGATAGGAAGTTAGTTGAGTGGGAGTAGGTGTGTTGTCTTTTTCAAAAAAGGTTGAACAAGCGGTCAGTAATAAAGGTAGGGCAAGTAAAATAATTTTATTATTTTTAAGTATCATAATTTTTAAACTCATTAAACAGATGGATTAACAGCGAGATTATCGTATTTCATCCGCAATACTGGACGAATTACTTCTGCATTGGGTAATTCATCAAGTGCTTTTTTATAGGATTCACGCGCATTGTTGGTATTTTTCATGGCAAGATAAGCATCGCCGCGCACTTCATCAATCATGCCAGCAAAATTTTCATCTTCCACTTTGTTCAATTCCTGAAGCGCTGCTTCAGGTTTTTGCAAGGCAATTTGCAAACGTGCGAGACGAATGCGTGCAATCTGGCGGAAGGAGGCAACGCTGCTTGTCTGTAACACCCAGCGTAATTGTTTTTCGGCTTCCGTAAAGTTTTTATTAATCAGGGCAGTTCTGGCTAGCATGAATGCAGCCATCTGTGCGTAAGTGGTTTGCGTGTAATGATCAAATAATTTATTGGCTTGAACCAGTGCTGCGCTACTGTCGTTCTGGGCGCGCAAGGATAGCATTTCATCATAAACAGAAGAAGCATGACTGAGAATTTTGTATTGACGTTGCTGCCAGTAACGCCAGCCTGAAATCGTCACAATTGCAATTAGCACGCCCGCGAGTATGACCAGGCTATATTGCTTTATCCAGGATTTTAAAATTTCAATCTGTTCTTGTTCGGTTAAATAATCAGTCAAGCGATACGTCCTTTGCAACTGTTGCTCATTTGGCAGAGTATTAAATCAGATTTTTTTGCCGGATGGAACTCTATTAGTGATAAAATCTCTTTCCTTTTTATGAATGGATTACAGGATAAAAAAATGTCATCCACTATTGTTCCCAAGGCGCGTCCCAGTATTCATCGCACGATACTCGAATGGTTTGCAACACAAACGCCTGGCAAGGTGCTGGATGCGCCAGCAGGTTATGGCCATCTTGGCATGAAGCTTCAGCAAATGGGGCACGAGGTTACTTGTGGCGAAATCAATCCCGATATTTTCAAAGTGCCCGATCTCAGGTGTATTTACACGGATTTGAATCGTGAGATCGCAGCTGCCGCAAATAGCTTTGATTATGTTTGCTGTGTCGATGGCCTTGAACATATGACGGATCCTTATCAGGCAGTCAGTGAATTTAGCCGTGTATTAAAACCTGGCGGCATCGGTGTTTTTTCCATTCCCAATTATTCCAATCTGGAAAAGCGGTTTAAATTTTTATTACATGGTTATCTCACCAAACCAACGCAATATGATGCTTATGTGCGCGCGGATCGACAATTATTTGATTTTCATAATTCTCCCCTGACTATTACGCAACTGGATTTTATTTTCAGAATTAATCATCTGGAAATTATCGATATCAAACGCAATGCAAAAAAAGCGAAACAGAATTTGTTGCTGCCATTCGTGTGGTTGCTGCAATTGCTGAATGTATTTAATTCGGGGAAAAGTAAAAAGAAACATGCCACACATTTGACGCTGGATAAGAAAGTTTTGCTGGGTGGGAATAATCTGATTTTTATTACGAGGAAGAGTTTCTAATAAATAAAAACCTTATTTTCCTGCTGCACACGCGCGGGCACATTATAAATTCCTTTCCATATTTTGCCGGAATCAGAGGTGGCTGAATTTCCCTTTGATCCTGATCGTCGCCAGGTGAGTGCATCCTGAATGGTAATCTCTGTATTTGCCGCGCATTTTTTTATTTCCCAATCATCGCCATTTTTCACTTCAGCATATTCTGTTGCGCGAAATTTTATGCCAGGTATGACCATATCTTTTGCGCGTTCCAGTAAATCACCAAGTTCATCAGCAGAATTAACAGGATTTTCAGTGAGAGTTTTGATTAATAATTGATAAGCAGCAATTTTGATTTTATTACCACCCCAGTATTGATTTATCAATAATCGTTCAATTTCATTTTTACATTTGAGTATGATTTTCTGCGCGTCAGTCATGCCGGGTTTTTCGTGTTTTTTTATTGCTTGCAAATAATCACGAACAATTGGCGGACAATATTTTGTTGGATTTCTTTTATTATCAATCCAGCTGAGATCATCGCGTAATATCAAAAAAGTTCTCGTGCCCTTGTTTTTAATAATGTGTTCAAGTGTCAACTTTTCAGGGCCAGGTAAATTACCATGGGGTCTATATAGAAGACTGCGTTGTTTATTATCTTCCCTGCAGCGTTTTTTGTAAAAAGCCAAAAAATACCTCACCGCTTCTTCTGGTGTGTTAATGGCAAAATCTTTTTTGACTCTAAACATGTTAGTAGGGAAGATGGATTTTTTTTCTGGCGCAACTACATCTGCAACTAATGTAGCATCAACAATATCATTCTTATTGGGATCGAATTGTAAAACGATACGCTCATTCTCTTTATGAGTGCTACGCATAAACTCCTCGTTATTCGTTTCATTTTTATTTTTTTGAAATTTTTAACTTTAAATATTCTGCCAATTCATCCTGATAAAGTGTTTGTTGTGGAATGTCCTCGCGCAAATTTTTTAGCGAAATGGAACGGGTTTTCAATTCATGTTCGCCGATGATAATGGCATATTGCGCGCCACTTTTATCTGCTTTTTTAAACTGATTTTTTAAACTGCCACCACCGCAATGCAACATCAGCTTTAAACCTGGTACTTTTGCACGCAGATAATTGGCGGTTTTTAATGCAGCACCGAAGCTTTGTTCGCTATCGGTAATCAGGTAAGCGTGTAAACCTGGGTCTTTTTTATGGGTTTTGTCCGTTTGCTGCATCAGGAGAATAGCACGTTCCACCCCTATTGAAAACCCAACTGCTGGAGTCGGTTTGCCGCCCAATTGTTGTACAAGCCCATCATAACGCCCGCCAGCGCAGACGGTAGCCTGTGCGCCAAGCTTATCAGATACCCATTCGCTTACTGTACGTGTGTAATAGTCAAGGCCACGCACCAGACAAGGGTTTACTTCAAACGCAAGACCCGCTTGTTTCAGATAAGTTTGTAATTTTTCAAAATGTTCCAGCGATTCAGCATCCAGATGTTCAATCAGTTTCGGTGCATTGGCGATGACGGATTTCATTTCCGGATTTTTACTATCAAGAATACGCATGGGATTTTTATGCAGGCGATGCACGCTTTCTTCATCCAGATGTGCTTTGTTTATCTGGAAATAATGCACAAGTTGTTTGCGATATTCAGCACGTGATGCTGGTGTTCCCAATGAATTTAATTGCAGGGTGCACAGTGAGCGTATACCAAGACGCTCAAGAATAGCAGCAGACATCATGATTAACTCTGCATCGATATCAGGTGTTTCAATACCAAATACTTCTGCTGAAAATTGATGAAATTGTCTGGTGCGTCCTTTTTGCGGACGTTCATAACGAAAGAAAGGACCACCATACCATAAGCGTTGTACCTGGTTGTGCAACATGCCATGTTCTAATGCCGCGCGCACGCAACAAGCTGTTCCTTCTGGGCGCAGTGTTAAATTTTCCTGATTTCTATCGAGAAAACTATACATTTCCTTCTCGACAATATCGGTGACTTCACCAATTGAGCGCTTGAATAATTCTGTTCTTTCAACAATGGGAAAACGAATTTCCTGATAACCATGACTGATCAAGACTCTGCGTATTAGATGTTCGGCATACAGCCAAAGATAGGTTTCCGGGGGCAAAATGTCATTCATGCCGCGTACGGCTTGGATAAGTTCCGGCACAAGAATTTCCTCTTACTGGTTATAGTAGTACGGTGGTGGATTACTATAATTGAATTCCTGATTGTAATCACGGTTATAACGAACGCGATATCGGCGAATTTTCTTGCGTTTGAATTGTGAAAATGGTGACGATTTATCGGTTAATACAAAATAAACATTAGCTGCCTGATTAATATAATCCTGTAATTTATATTGCATATCCTGCAGGAAATACGGTTTGCTACCGGTGGTTAACAGGGAGTAGGACGTTGGTGTTTGCAAGGTAAATTGAGGTGCGGTCGATATATCCACAGGCGCGATAGCAACAGGTTGTTGGGTAACAACTGGTGGTTTTTTCTTTGCGGTATGAGTGACTTTGTTGCCATGTTTATACCAGAAGACTCCACCGAAAAGAACAATGGCGGCAAGTGCAATGACACCGAGACGCTGATACGTTTGCTTGCCAATGGCATAGCTCTTGTTTTCAGCGCGGCTCGCTTGCAAGCGTTTGCTGGATTTGGGGCGACGCAGACCTGCCATGATTGGTCTTTTATAAATGCGCAGGCTGACAGTTAACAGGATTAAAAACAAAATCACCTGGATTAAATATTGCAAACCAGGCGTCGATTGCAGGAAATTGATGAGTGCCGCTTTGCCTTCGGGGCTGGTAACAAAAAAGGATTTGGCAGATGTCTTTGGCTGGGCTGAGACAACTGGCGTGGCATTGGGAGCGGGTTGCGCAATGGCGGCTATCTGGTCACTGCTGGAAATATCAGATGGTGTGGAAGTATGTGAGTGCCACCAGACAAGACCCACCAGCGTTAATAATAATAACAATGTAAATACTTTCTTGACGATATTATCCGCATTGAAACTAAATCCTGGCCGTTTTTGCGAATAGCTAACAGAAGCTGCACGCTGGACAGTTTCCGCTTCAGCAGGTGGTTGTACTGGCTTGAGCGACTCGATTAAATCAGTGACTTCCTGTTCCGGGATGTTCAAAAGCTTGCTGTAATTACGCAGATAGCCGCGCAGAAAGGTCAGGGGAATATCGGTTTGATAATCACCGCTTTCCATTGTGACGATGATTTTTTCATGTAAACGCAGCTGTGTGGCTACTTCCTTGCGATCAAGGCCTAAGGATTCACGGGCAGATTTTAACCGGGAGCCAAAGGGAAGATGCATGGAGGAGCTGGTGGCTAGAGGCTGGTTAATCATGAAGGTACCTTGTCTTTATCGCCATCTTTAAATTGTATGACGATCATGACGCATCGCCAATGACTTTCTTCCTTGCTTGCTCGAGATAACGTTGCTGGCGCTTCGTTCGGTCATGGACTTCACCGACTAATTGCCCGCAGGCTGCATCGATATCATCACCACGTGTACGGCGGATCGTGGTATTAAATCCGGCTTGCATGAGGGTATCGCGGAAATGCTGGATAGTGCTGGCATCTGATCGCTTGTAATCCGTATGAGGAAAGGGATTGAACGGAATCAGATTAATTTTGACACGCACACCTGAAAGTATCTTGATTAACTGGCGCGCATGCTCAGGTTTGTCATTGACGCCGGCGAGCATGACATATTCCATGGTGATGGAACGTCTTGGATCATCACGAAAATATTCACGACAAACAGCCATGAGTTCCTTGAGCGGATATTTTTTATTTAGAGGAACGATTTTGTTGCGTAACTCATCATTGGGAGCATGCAATGAAACAGCAAGTGCCACATCAGTTGCTGCACGTAATTGTGTCATCGCAGGAATTACGCCAGCCGTACTCACGGTGACACGGCGTTTGGATAATCCATAAGCGAAATCATCGAGCATGAGGTAGAGGGCGGGAATGACATTATCAATATTCAGTAAAGGTTCGCCCATTCCCATCATCACAACATTTGTAACGGCGTGATCATGTATGCCATTTAATTTCGATAATTTACGTACGGCAATCCATAATTGACTAATAATTTCTGCGGTTGTCAGATTACGATTGAATCCTTGTTTTCCTGTCGAGCAAAAATCACAATTTAAAATGCAACCCACTTGTGAAGAGATACATAATGTGCCACGTGTTTTTTCTGGTATATAAACTGTTTCTATGCAATTACCATCGTTTAGTCGCAATAACCATTTGTATGTTCCATCTTCTGCCGCTTTTTCATAAATAACTTGCGGCAGGGAAATTTCAGCGGTTTCTGATAATTTTTGTCGTAATGTTTTGCTGAGATTGGTCATGGCATCAAAATTATCGCTGCCATTGAAATGAATCCATTTCAGTACTTGATCTGCACGATAAGGTTTTTCGCCGGCGTGAATAAAAAAATCCTGCATGGCTTTTTTATCCAGGCCAAGTAAATTGACTTTTTGTGCCGGCGAAGACGCTATCATTTATGCAAGCTCGCTTTCTGCAACATAAGCGCAAATTTCTTCTGGCTTGAAGAAAAATGCAATTTCCTGTTGTGCAGTTTCAGGTGCATCTGAACCATGAACAGCATTGTGATCAATGGAATCAGCAAAATCAGCGCGAATGGTGCCAGGCGTTGCATCTTTTGGATTGGTTGCACCCATGATCTGGCGATTTTTTGCGATGGCATCTTCACCTTCCAGTACTTGTACCAATACTGGGCCTGAACTGATAAAGCTAACCAGCGCAGGAAAGAATGGACGCGCCTGATGGACGGCATAAAATTGTTCAGCCTGTTTTTTGCTCATGTGCATCATTTTCGCAGCAGCGATACGTAAGCCGCCTTTTTCAAAACGATTGATGATTTCACCAATGACATTTTTTGCAACGGCATCTGGTTTGATAATGGAAAGGGTTCTTTCTATCGGCATGTTTTTATTCCTCTTTTAATGAATTTTCTGATAATCCAAACTTGAAAAAAGTTCGGCATTATACCTAATTTTTTATTCTGGTGCGCCAGATTTGTGCTTTCTGCAACAATTCTTTTTCATCCAGCGTGGTGAGCTGACGGTTCTTCAGTAGTTGTTTACCATTCACCCAGACATCTGTTACCTGATTACGTGATGCTGCATAAACGATTTGTGATTCAGGATGATAAAGTGGCTGGGTTTCAATTTGTTCAAGATCAATAGCAATAAAATCAGCTGCTTTGCCTGCGGCTAAAGAACCAGTGACATGATGAATACCTAATGCTTTGGCGCCATTTACCGTTGCCATTCTCAGTGTGGAAATGGCAGAAAGAGCTTTGGGATCATTCGCAGTTAATTTGCCGAGAAAAGCCGCGCTGCGCATTTCACTTATCATATCGAGATCATTATTGCTGGCTGCACCATCTGTGCCTAATGCAACGTTAATATTGCGTTTTAATAATTGATCGACAGGACAGGCACCACTCACTAATTTCATATTGGATTCTGGGCAATGCACGATTGATGGATTGCCGAGTTGCAATATTTCCATATCTTCCTCAGTAATCTGTGTCATGTGAATGGCAATTAATTGTGGCGTCACCATGTCTAATTCATCAAGATGTTGCAATGGTGTTTTGCCGTGTTTTGCCAATGATGCTGTCATTTCAGCGGGCGCTTCCTGCAAATGAATATTAATTTTTAATTGATAATCATGAGCGAGTTGCTTGATGCGTTCGAGACTTTTGCGTGAAACGGTATAAGTGGAATGCGGTGCAAACGTTGGCACAATGAGCGGATGATTTTTATATTGCTGATAAAATTCGAGCGAACGTGCGAAATATTCATCAGCAGTTTTTGCCCAGGCGGTTGGCACATCATCAATGATGGTCATGCCAATGTGTGCGCGCATGCCAGAAATTTCTGCTGCTCTTGCGGTTGCACCGAGAAAAAAATACATATCATTAAAGCATGTGGTTCCTGAGCGAATCATCTCTGCCATGGCAAGCAGCGAGCCATCATATACCAATTCATCACTGACCCATTTACCTTCAGCAGGCCAGATATAATTTGTCAGCCAATCCATGAGTTCAAGATCATCTGCGAGTCCGCGAAAAATATTCATGGCAAGATGCGTGTGACTATTAATCAAGCCAGGCATGACGGCATGCGAAGTGTAATGTTCAGTTTGAGCTGCCGTATATTTTTGCTGCGCCACGTTGTTCGGAATAATAGCGAGAATTTTATTATCCTTAATGGCAAGCGCATGATTTTCCAGAATGCGATTATTTTCTTCGCAAGTAATAATCCATTTTGCATGAATGAGATAATCAATATTTTCCATGGGAAGTGCCTCGGTTGTTTATGCGGAGAGGGTGGGATTCGAACCCACGTGGGAGGATGAACTCCCCATCCGATTTCGAGTCGGCGCCGTTATGACCGCTTCGGTACCTCTCCGTTAAAGTTTGCGATTATACTGCGTTTGCTCTGAGTTGCAATTTTAATCCCGATCAAGTCCAGGAGGCGCAATGCTGACATCTTCAGTGGCAGTAGGATAGGCTCTGTCAGAGACAGGATAGGCAGCCTGAAAAGAACTGCTGGCAACGCCTGACGGAATTTTTAATGGTGGAATGGATTTGGCTTGCAGATAAGTTTTATCGCGATTTTGCGAGAAGGAAGATTTTGAAATATACGAACAGCTTAATAAAGCGAATGGCAATGCACATATTAATACACGTAACACGAGTTTCATTTTATATTACTCCAGCATTTTGCATGGCTTGTTTTACCTCTTCATGATAGCGCTTGTCCAGTGGTAATAATGGCAAACGAATCCCTGGCTGGATTTTGCCCATGCAATGCAAGGCATATTTCGCAGGAATAGGATTGGATTCAAGAAATAATTTTTTATGTAATGGCTGTAATTCCGCATTTATTTTTTCAGCTAATGTGCGATTGCCCTGCAACGCTGCTTCACACATGGAAACCATTTTTTGTGGCGCAACATTGGCAGTGACGGAAATTACACCTTTTGCACCATGCAACATTAACTCCATGCCAGTATCATCATCACCGCTATAAACAAAAAAATCTGCGCCACAACGTTTAAGAATGTCTTCCGCGCGATCAATTTTTCCTGTTGCTTCCTTGACACCAATAATATTTTTGATACCAGCCAGTTGCTCAATTGTTTCTGGCAATAAATCACAACCTGTTCTGCCTGGAACGTTATACATGATGATGGGTAAATCAACCGCTTCTGCAATCGCTTTATAATGCTGATACAAACCTTGCTGCGGTGGTTTGTTGTAATAAGGTGTGACAAGGAGAGCAGCATCTGCACCCGCGCGTTTGGCATTTTCTGTCAAATGAATAGCAACATTTGTTGAATTGGAACCTGTTCCTGCAATGACTGGAATACGCCCTGCGACTTGTTTGATGACAAAAGAAATCAGATCAAATTGTTCATCATGATTTAATGTTGCAGATTCACCGGTTGATCCCACAACAATAATACCTTCTGTTCCAGATTGAATATGCCATTCAATCAGTGCCTGCATAGCTTTTTTATCAATGCTTCCATCAACTTGCATGGGAGTGATAATAGCGACCATACTTCCTTTGAACATGAAGTGTCTCCGCTCGGGTTATTTGGATGAGACGGTTTTTATAGAGCATGCCAGCTAAATTGTCCATCATTTTTTAACTGCACAGTTACATTGAAGCATTTCATTTTTCGCGTATATAATCGGCGCCTTCAGGGATTCAAGGAATTAATGAAATGCTGGTCACCATGACGGAATACTTCTGGGGAAGTAAGGCAAAAGTACGCTATCTGATGATCGCCGCCATTTTTTTATTTTTTACTTTTCTTGGCGGTCGTGAAATCTGGACTCAGGAACATCGCTGGGCGGATATTGTTGCCGGTATGTTTTTTCGCGGCGATTTTTTACATCCTTATCTCGGCAAAATTAATTATTATGACAAACCTCTGCTTTCTTACTGGCTAATTGCTTTCGTTGCCAAATTAAATCAGGAACTCACTATCTGGTCTTTGCGTTTTCCTTCAGCGATGGCAGGTTTGCTGGCACTCTGGGCTATTTATCGTCTGGGTGCAAAATTAAAAAATAAGCAGTTAGGTTTATTATCTGGCTGGTTATTGCTGACCACATTTTATTTTTTATTCTGGGTGCGAACCAGTAGTGCAGATATGCTGAATCTGGCTGGCACGCTGCTTGCCATTTCCTGGTATTACGAAAAACGCGAACAAGCGCAATTTACTGACTATGCCATTTTCTTTTTTATTCTCGCCTTGACTTCGCTATGCAAGGGATTGGTTGGTGCAATTGTTCCTTTGATTGCAGTCGTGGTGGATATTTATTTAAACCGTTCGTGGAAACAGCATTTGCGTCTGCCATTATTATTGGCGCTCATGCCTGCGATGATCATTTATCTCGCTCCATTTTATGCCTCAGCGTATTTCAATAGTGCAACGTATGGTGAAAATGGTTTGTATCTGGTTTATCGCGAAAATATTCTTCGCTATTTCAAGCCATTTGATCATCAGGGATCGATTTATACTTATTTTATTTATCTGCCAGTTTATTTATTGCCATGCACTATTTTATTTATTCCCGCGGTATTTTCGCTTAAATCACGCTGGCAACGCATGCAAATTCATTCCAGATGGATTGCTTTAACCTTGCTGGCTTTATTTATTTTCTTTAGCCTGAGTGGTTCGAGACGCAGTTATTATGTTTTACCCATGGTTCCTTTCGCGATTCTTTTAACTGCTGACTGGATTTTGTCAGGCACTTTCAGCAAGCGCCACGTCATTACTTCCGCGCTGCTATTGTTCTCTTTCACTGTTTTATATATCGGTGTCGATCTTGTGCCGCAGTGGTATTACAATCGTTTTGGCGCAGAAAGATTTGCCGCATCGCTGAAAGTGGAAGCCAGTAAAATTCAGCCATGGGAAAAATGGAATGTCGTGAGTCTGGATGCAGCAAGCAAATTAAATTTTTATTTGCATTTGCCACCGAGCGTGATTCGCTATCACATCAAGGGTGATAAACGTTATCTGGTGCAGACGCAAGCAGATTTGCTGAAATGCTGGCCGATATTGAAAAGCATTAACAATAATACCAATACTATTTACATTACGCGTAAATCATATGTGCCATTGCTGGAAAGCTTTCTGACTGATTACCGTAAGTTTGAAGTCGATTATCCGGATATTGCTTATCTGCGCAAACCAGATGAGGACATACCAGTTGCATTTATTCCGCGACAATAGATAAGATAATACCCGGTTTTGAATTTGTTACTTAAAAGGAACGACGCATGTCTGACAATCTGCTACAAAAGCTGGAAGAAAAACTGCAAAAGCTCGATGAAAAAATGATGATGTTACTGGCTGAAATTGAAGAGTCACATCACAGGATTCAGGAATTGGTTCTGGCAAATAAACAATTGAACGATGAAAATGCTTCAATGAAAATTCAGCGTGAATTGCATGCAGAAAGACTTGCTGGCTTAATTTCGACTCTTGATCAGATCACTGAAACAGATAAGATGATCGCCAATCCACCCGTTGTTACTGCAATGAAACCTGTGTTGATTCAGGGATAGTTTTAGTTTTGTGAAGGCGGGAACCTATTTTGGATGGGTTCCCGCCTTCGCGTGAATGACAACCGTTCGCAGCAATGATAGACCTGCTGCATGCCGAAATGCTCAGCAACCTACACAGCTAATTAGATTGACGAACTACTACGGGTTTTTTTCTCTATATTCACAATTTCTTTCCCATTATGAATCCCAAGATCAACCAGCATATTTTCTACCTTCGGAGCGAGGGTTAATTTATCCAGCTTGTTTTTGGAAGTAGCATTTGCGATACCACGTTTATCGGCGAGAACTTGTCCTACATTTGTAATGTTATTAAGTCCACCAACTTTTTGCTCGCTTACCTTGTTGCATATGTCTTCTAATTCGATGTCAGGATTTTTTTCATTACGAATCGCATCATAATTCAATTTATATGCAATACGCTTATTTCTTGCCTTCACCTTGTCTTGTGGAGCTTCAGAATTCTTGTAAAGAGCCGTACCATTGTTGTTATACATATAATGTCCATCATTCATGCTCAAGCGATTCATTTCTTCCTGAATCATCATTAACCGATTGCATTTTTGATCTGCAATCATCAGTTGTTTCAGATTTGTAATATCAGGAAATATCGCATAAATTTTTTCAATATTCGCTAGTGCATGATATAGCGCATCAGCTGCATCAGTGCGTTCTACCAGGCTGGCAAATATGGAATGTTTCATTTGCGCTGTAAAATTGCCTGTGTGTAATTTGCATTCCTGCACAATTTGATCCATGGTTGCGAGTGGATTTTTGGCCAGTTTTGCAATATTTCTAATGCCTTTATTATGTGGATCATTTTCATCGAGCTTTTTCAATTCTTCACGCAGAGTTTGCATGAATTCATATTTGGCTTTTAATTTCAGAAAAACAGGATCAAAGTTTTGATAAACCAATTCAGAAATTACATCACCACCATGACCGTCAAATACACCGGTATACACGATTTTATTATCGGGAATATCGGAAAGTTTGGTTACCTCCACAATAATATTGTCGCCAGATTTTGTATAAGCCGAAAGAGCAAGAATTTTTGCAATTTGTTCCGGAGTTTTGTTTCTGTTTTCAACGACAATCTGCGCGATCTTTTCTTTGGTTAAGACATTATTTTCAGTCATACCATCACATGCGGTGATGAGAAATGATATTCCTTTTTTTGGAATTTCTGTGATGATTGTTTCAGGTTCATTGGAAATAACTGGATGACCTTTCCAGTTTCTGTCTTCCGTGTCACCCAATGCTCGTGTAACGGCTAAATGGCCATTTACGCGCGGATGATGACCAGCATAAGTAATATAACCGCCTCTTTCCAGGACCTTTTTACATTCATCCTGGTTATCAGTATTGTGCAGGGAATTTAATAATTTGGCTGCACGCTTTTTTTGTTCTTCATCAATTGTGACGAGGAAAGTGGTGCTGTCACCAAGATTAGCTGTGTAAATCTTACCTTGTAAAATAACATTCGCAATGAAACATGAACCCTGGTTGCGAGCAATTTTATATTTATTTACCAGGCTTGATAATTCTGCGATGGTTTGCGAAAGCACAGGACTATAATCAATGGCAATCGATGCATCGTGCGAACCAGCAAGAAATCTATCTTCATCTTTTTCACGATCATTTGCTATTGAGGTGCCACCAGTATATTCATCAACGGTAAAACTAAAATTTACCTGATTATTTGGTGCTGTAAAAGGTTGCAGAGGTTGTGATTCATTCCAGGAAAATTTTTTGTTTTCTACGATTCGTTTAAATAATTCGCTGCTTGGAGTTGCTAGCAGACGCTTTAATTCATCGATTATCCAGCGATATTTTTCACTGACATCATTAGGAGTGTTGTAATAAGTTAATACATCTACCAAGTCCGTTATTGTTATCGGCTTTTTATTTTCTTTCTCTAACATGTTATTAATATGTTTTAGAAATATTCCATATCTTGCTTTTTTTTCTTCATCAATCGCTTTATTGCACGCCACGATCGCATCATGTGGATGAGGTGGATTCTCAATTTCCAGATCATTCACAAGTACGTTTATCTTTTTATCTGTGATTTGACGTTTGCATTTAAAATAGCTAAAGGATTGCATAGAATCTCTCGTTTTGTGTGTTATAGAAATAGTGTGCTAATTATAATCAATTTTTTGCAAAATACATTAAGACAATCTTAACTTTTAAGCACTTGTTTTTTCTACAATACAGTCAATTTCACCCTGCATTATGCGTATTTTAAGCTTATCACCGGCTTTAACATCGAAGGCCGCGCGCACGATTTTTTGCTGTGCGGTAGAGGCGATCGCATAACCGCGTTGCAAGGTGGCAAGCGGACTGATGCCATCCAGTTTCCCTGAGACATTGACCAATTGTGTCTGTTTTTGGATTAATTTTGTTGTCATCAGTGAGATTAATTTCTGTTGTTGTACATGCACCTGATGTTGCAGGGATTGAATGCGGTGCAAGGGTGTAACGCGATGTAATCTGGATTCACAATCTTTTACTTTCGTTTGTAATTTATTTAAAAAATGTTTTTGCAATTGCACTAATGTTTGTTCGCAAAAATCCAGGCGTTGCATTTTTTCCAGCAAACGTCGTTTCGGATGTAATTGCAGCAAATGTTTTTGTGTCCATTCAATCTGCTGTTTACTGGCTGCAAGTTTGGTTTTGATCAATCGCCAGATTTGCTGTTTTTGTCGTATTAATGCCTGTAATAATTCACCACAATCAGGGGCGGATAATTCTGCAGCAGCAGAAGGAGTGGCAGCACGCAAGTCTGCAACATAATCTGCAATCGTAAAATCAACTTCATGTCCAACACCACTGATAATCGGTAATTCACTGGCATAAATGGCATGCGCAACTATTTCTTCATTAAATGGCCATAAATCTTCAAGCGAACCACCACCGCGTGCAACGATTAATACATCACATTCCTTGCGGCGATTGGCAGCCTGTATGGCTTTGACAATAGCAGGCGCGGCTGTTTCACCTTGTACTAATGTCGGATAAATAATTACAGGGACAGAAGCGTGACGACGTTTTAATACGGTGAGAATATCGCGAATGGCAGCACCGGTTGCAGATGTTATGACGCCAATACATTTTGGAAATTGTGGCAGAGGTTTTTTGTGGGCTGGAGCAAATAATCCAGCCATTTCCAGTTTTTTTCGTAATAATTCGTAAGCACGGCGCAATTTGCCTTCGCCACGTTCTTCCATGATTTCCGCAATTAATTGAAATTCACCTCGATTGGGATAAAGACTCGCACGCGCCCGAATCAGCACATGCATGCCATCTCTCGGTATAAATCCGAGATTGCGCTGACCACCGCGAAACATGGCACAACGCACCTGAGCACCAGCATCCTTAAGGGAAAAATACCAGTGACCGGAGCCTGGTGCTGCAAAATTGGATATTTCACCTTCTATCCAGATTTGCGCAAAACCTTCTTCCAGCAGCAGGCGCACCTCACTATTCAGGCGGCTGACGGTGTAAATATCTTGTTGTATGTCAGTGGATTGCATAAGGCGGCATCATATCATTCGTTATGGGAGTTTTCATCATCTATAGAGTTTCAGAAAATTCTGTGTATAATGACCGGTTAATTTTTAAGCCCTGTTTGTTGATGATGTTTGTTGTTGTTGGCGGCGCAGGGATTTGCTGGATTATTTTGTGGCTTGCTGATGGTTCATGGAGGTTCGTCATTGCGAGGCGCTTTTCAGCGTGACTCAATCCAGCTCTGCAGGTGTTTGTGTATATTCGCAATGGCTCGTCGGCCTCCGGCCTCCTGCGCTTTATTTGCAAATATACACAAACACCTGCAGAGCTGGATTGAGTCACGCTGAAAAGCGCCTCGCAATGACGAACCTCCATGAACCATCAGCAAGCCACAAAATAACCCGCAAATCCCTGTGCGCCGCTTACACCTGCTTATATCAGGGCTTATCCTGCAATCCAGAAACCAGAAAGTAGGGGAATTAACATGATCCGCCTGGCACAAGATGATCTCGCATTAACCTTTGATGATGTTTTGCTCCTGCCCGGAGAATCCTCTGTCCTGCCGCGGGATGCTGATCTCAAAACTCACCTGACTCGCAATATTATCCTGAATATTCCATTACTTTCCTCCGCTATGGATACCGTCACTGAAGCAAGGCTTGCGATTGCACTTGCACAGGAAGGTGGTTTAGGCGTGATTCACAAGAATATGCCGATTGAAGAACAAGCAGCGCAAGTGCGCAAGGTCAAGCGCTTTGAAAGTGGAATTGTCAAAGACCCTATCGCGATTTCCGCGAAATCCACCGTGCGTGAGGTGATGGAGTTAAGCAGAAAGTTTAATTTTCATGCTTTTCCTGTCGTGGATGGTGAACAGGTGGTAGGGATTGTTACAAGTCGTGATTTGCGCTTTGAAACCGATCTGGATCAACCTGTTGCGAATCTCATGACACCAAAAGATCGGCTGGTGACTGTCAAGGAATCTGCGGATCGTGAGTTGGTAAAAAAATTATTGCATAAACATCGTATCGAGAAAGTGCTGGTAGTGAATGATAATTTTCAGTTGCAAGGCATGATTACGGTCAAAGATATTTTAAAGGAACAGGCAAAACCATTCGCTTGTAAGGATAATTACGGTCAATTGCGCGTCGCTGCAGCAATTGGAACCAGTGCAGATACCGATGATCGCATAGCTGCCTTGATTGAAGCAGGTGTGGATGTGCTGGTGGTGGATACTGCGCATGGACATTCCAAAAATGTCGTGGCAAGAGTGGCATCCATCAAGAAACATTATCCAGAAGTTGCGGTGATTGCTGGCAATATTGCAACGGGTGAAGCTGCAAAAGCATTGGCAAAAGCAGGTGCAGACGCAGTGAAGGTTGGTATCGGGCCAGGTTCGATTTGCACGACCAGAATTGTGACTGGCGTTGGCATGCCGCAAATTTCAGCGATTGCCAATGTGAGTGCGGCGTTGAAAGGAACAGATATTGGCATTATTGCTGATGGTGGTATTCGTTATTCCGGCGATATTTGCAAGGCATTGGCAGCGGGTGCATCGGCTGTCATGGTTGGTAGTTTATTTGCAGGTACAGAAGAAGCACCAGGAGAAGTGGAGTTATTTCACGGACGTTCCTATAAATCTTATCGGGGAATGGGATCATTAGGCGCGATGTCGCAACGCCATGGTTCCAGTGATCGATATTTTCAGGATAATTCTGGTGAAGTAGGGAAAATGGTACCGGAAGGTATTGAAGGACGAGTGCCATATAAAGGCAGCATGGTGAATATTGTTAATCAGCTCATGGGTGGTTTACGTTCTGGCATGGGTTACACCGGTTGCCCTGATATTCATAGCATGCAAACCAAAACGCAATTTGTACGCGTTACTCCTTCTGGTGTGCGCGAAAGCCATGTGCATGATGTGCAGATAACAAAAGAAGCACCGAATTATCATAAAGACGATCATTATTGAAATTAAAATAGCGTTTTAGAAAAACGGGCTGCTGGAAACAGCAAGTTCGTCATTGCGAGTGCTTTTGGTTGCGATTCGTCATTGCGAGTGCTTTTAGTTGCGATTCGTCATTGCGAGGCGCTTTTCAGCCGAAGCAATCCAGTCTTGGCAGGTGTTTGTGTATATTCGCAATGGCTCGTCGGCCTCCGGCCTCCTGCGCTTTATTTGCAAATATACACAAACACCTGCCAAGACTGGATTGCTTCGGCTGAAAAGCGCCTCGCAATGACGAATCGCAACTAAAAGCACTCGCAATGACGAACTTGCTGTTTCCAGCAGCCTGTTTTTTTAAAACACCTTTTAAATAATTTAGGTACGACGATGAACATACACGCACAACGCATTTTAATACTTGATTTTGGCTCTCAATACACACAATTAATCGCGAGACGCATTCGTGAAATTGGTGTGTATTGTGAAATTCATCCTTATCATTTTACTGATCAGCAAATAAAAGAATTTGCACCATCCGGCATCATACTTTCTGGCGGACCTGAAAGTGTCACGAATGCATCAACACCACGCGCACCTGCATGCGTATTTACTTTGGGAATTCCTGTACTCGGCATTTGTTATGGCATGCAAACCATGGCGCAACAATTAGGCGGCAAGGTAATTCCCGGTGAAAAACGTGAATTTGGTTATGCTGAAATGGAAATTCCACAAACATCCATCTTGTTCACGCATATTGAAGATCGCATTGCTGATAATGGAAAAGTATTACTCGATGTATGGATGAGTCATGGCGATCAAGTCAGTGAGTTGCCAGAAAATTTCAAAACCATTGCGAGTACAGAAAATTGCGCTATCACAGCAATGGCAGATGAATCACGACATTTTTATGGATTGCAATTTCATCCCGAAGTGTCACACACACGTCAGGGCATGCGCATCATGGAAAGATTTATTCTTGATATTTGCAAATGTCAGCGCAACTGGACAGCAAAAAATATTATTGAAGAACAGATTGAATCCATTCGTAAACAAGTGGGCAATGATAATGTCATGCTGGGATTATCGGGTGGTGTGGATTCCTCCGTTGCTGCATTGTTATTACATAAAGCCATTGGCGATCAATTGACATGTGTATTTGTAGATACTGGTTTATTGCGTTTGAATGAAGCAGATGAAATTCAGTCGTTATTCGCAAAACATTTTGGAATAAAATTAATTTCTGTGAATGCGCAGGAAAAATTTTATCAGGCATTGGCAAATGAATCTGATCCAGAACGCAAGCGCAAAATTATTGGTAAAACCTTTATTGATGTCTTCGATGAACAGGCTGCAAAACTTGCCAATATAAAATTTCTTGCACAAGGTACGATTTATTCTGATGTCATTGAATCTGCAGCGATAAAATCAGGCGGTACACATGTTATCAAATCGCATCATAACGTGGGTGGTTTGCCTGAAGAAATGCAATTGAAACTGGTAGAACCCTTGCGTGAATTATTCAAGGATGAAGTCAGGAAAATTGGTCTTGAATTAGGATTGCCATACGAATTACTGTATCGACATCCTTTTCCAGGTCCTGGTTTAGGCGTGCGAATTCTTGGTGAAATAAAAAAAGAATATATCGAAAAATTACGTTTAGCTGATGCGATTTTGATAGAAGAATTACATAACACCAGGCTTTATCATAAAGTCAGTCAGGCATTCGCAGTATTTTTACCCGTAAAATCCGTTGGTGTTATTGGTGATGCGAGGCATTATGATCATGTCATTGCATTGCGCGCTGTTGAAACGGTGGATTTTATGACAGCACACTGGGCGCGTTTACCTTACGAATTTCTGGAAACTGTTTCCAATCGTATTATTAATGAAGTGCCAGGTATCTCACGTGTAACTTATGATATTTCCAGTAAACCACCGGCAACTATTGAGTGGGAATAATGAATACACGTGATGAATACTGGATGCAAAAAGCCTTGCAGCAAGCAGAAGCTGCAAAACGTGCGGGAGAAGTGCCAGTTGGTGCAGTGCTGGTGCATGAAGATGAATTAATTGCTGAAGGATATAATTGTCCTATCTCTACGCATGATCCATCCGCACATGCGGAAATGGTAGTGTTACGCAAAGCTGCGCAAGTGTTTCACAATTATCGTTTATTAAATACAACCTTATACGTCACGCTGGAACCTTGCATGATGTGTGCAGGTGCAATGGTGCATGCGCGTATCAAACGTCTGGTTTATGGGGCAAGTGATCCACGTACAGGAGTGCTTGCAAGTCAGGCAAAATTCCTGGATCAGGGGTTTCTGAATCATCGCATTGAATATAAAGGTAATTTGCTGGCTGATGCGTGTGGTGGTTTGTTAACAGATTTCTTTAGGAATAAACGTTAACATCGATTATGTTATCCTATTAGATAAATAAATCATCTTGTGTGACCTATGAATGACTCCAGGGAATTACGTTCATTACTACGCTGTGTGTCATTTTGCACAGCAGGAAGTTATGACTTGCTTGGTCTTTCCAATTACTTCCGTAAAAAAGGTTATTTCACGCGATTATTACGCGATGTTTTGCATGTAACCAATTTAAAACGTCCCGGCGATATTTTCTTTTTCAATCATGGTTGTTTTGTTTGCTGGGGATTCAAGAAAAAATTCGAAGATAAATTGCTGGAAGAAATCACAAGGGAATTTTCCACTCAGGTAACATCACATCTGGAAAGCGATCATTTTTATTATCAGTATGGACAGGAAACCACAATCGATTCGCATGAAAAATTACGTGTCGATATCATTACACTGGATTCTGAAGATTCGCAAATCAAACTGGCTATATCCTATGGTCTTGCGCAATCCATTAAACTGGAAGCATTTGAAGAAGCATTGCAGGTTGCAATTCGTACCAATAGTCAATTACCACAGGAAATTGCTTCACGCGGTTCAATTTCATTATCACGTCGTGCCATTTTCAAACGCATTGGAGAAATATTCATTGCGCGTAGTTCGATTAATTTGAATATCGAATATCTCGATGTACCAGAATATTTCTGGCGTAATCCATCACTGGAACCTTATTACATCATGACAAAAAAATATCTGGATATTCCAGGTCGTGTCATGGCACTCAATCAAAAACTCGATGTCTTGCAGGAATTACTCGATATTTTAAATAGTCAGGTGCAGCATCGTCATTCCAGTTTGCTGGAAAGTATCATTATCATTTTGATCGCGGTGGAAATTATTATTAGTCTGTTTCAATTGCATATCGTTTAGGTGTCAAGAGGTCGCAGGCCTATCAAAACGAAATGCAGGGAAATATTCCGGATAATGTTCGCGTATGAATACCAGAATTTTTTCCTTGATTTCAGCGCGCAAATCGCCAAGATTATCTTCATCTGCAGCACTCACCATGATATGCAATTCAACTGAACGTTCCGCAAGATTGGCAACTTGTAATTTGCCAGTTTTTCCATCCCAGTATTTCGATTCACCCAGCATTTTTTCAAAATGCTCACGCAATGGCTGAATTGGCAAAAGATAATCTATAAACAAAGTAATATTGCCGCTGATACCTTCGGGATCATGCGACCAATTTAAAAAAGGTTTTTCCATAAATTGCTGAATGGGAAGTAACATGCGGCGTCTGTCACTTAGTTTTATTCTGATATAACTGAAAGTTATTTCTTCGATGACACCAGTTTCATTTTCAATCGTGATGATATCGCCAATTTTTATTGGTTGTGACAAGGCGATTTGCAAACCGGAAAACATCGAAAATAAAGCTTTCTGACTAGCCAAACCTATAATCGCTGTTAAAAATCCAGCAGAGGCCAGTAAGCTGATACCAATGCTGCGCACATTTTTAAAACTCATTAAAATTGCTGCAAATGTAAGTAATACAATAATGACAGTGAGAATATTACGAATGATATGAGTTTTGGTATAAAGCGATTTCGCGCGTTTATAGTCCTTGTTATTGTGATCGGATGCTTGCTTGAAAACAATGGCATCAAATGTATAAAGAATTTGTATCGCAATCCATCCCAGTGAAGCAATGATAATCATATTGATAATGTTATTTGCCATGATGAGATAATATTTTGTCATGCCACTCAATGAAATCACGATATTAATCAAGGCAAGCAAAAATACGATGCGTAAACTTTTTCTAATGCTGGCAAGGATTAATGCAGCAACATGATGGTCGGTATAAAATTTTCTTTCATAATGCAAAAATGTGGAAACCAGGCAGGAATAAATGAAAGTTAATACAGCCAGCGCAATGAAAATAGCACCCACATTATCTGTAATATCAAACAAGTATTTATATTCAGTGAGAAAAAAGAAATTATCGACATAAGAAAGTGCAATAAAAACGCTGCCTAAAAGAAGAAGAAAAGTAGGCAAATGAGCTGCACGAAAAATTATTTGTTGCAAATATAATTTTTTTTCGCGATCAAGATACATAAATCTATTCCTTAAAAATCATGTATTGTTCCTTTGTAACATATAGTGCCTTCTGACTTCCAGATTTCATTGTGATATAGTGTGCAGCAGAAAAATTTTGTATAGCAAAGAGGAAATACTTCATGCGTAAATTTTTAACAATCCTGTTAATGTTATTTGTTGCGATTGGAATGTTCATGCAGGATGCAGATGCGAGAAGATTTGGTGGTGGCAGAAGTTTTGGTATTTCACGTTCCACTAGTAGTTATTCGCGCGCATCTTCTTCGGGCTGGCAAAATTATCAGAAATCTGCTCAGCAACAAACTGCGGGAAATCGCTGGTTAGGTCCACTGGCAGGATTGATAACCGGCGGCATGCTCGCCAGTTTATTCATGAATCATGGAGTAGGTGGTGGAATTGCTTCGTTATTACTCGCATGTGGATTAATTTATTTGTTATTTATTTTTCTATCGCGCCGTTTGCAAACGCGACCAGTTCATCAGCGTAATAATCAATATTTCACACAGGAAAATGTTTTGCCGCATGGCGCGCAATATCGTAATCATTTTGCAGAAGCCAATCATTTTTCATCACCAGGATTTGATGCATCGTGTTTTCTGCGTGAAGCCAAAGTGCAATTTATTCGTTTGCAAAAAGCGTATGATGAAAAAAACTTGCATGATATTCATACCTTCACCACGCCTGAAGTCTATGCGGAAATTAAATTGCAACTGGATGAACGCGGCAATGCGGAAAATAAAACAAATGTGATGTCACTGGAAGCGGAATTGCTGAATGTTGAGCAGGATAGTCAATCGGTTTCAGGAATGAATATGCAAACCATGCTTGCCTCCGTGCGCTTTAATGGATTGTTGCAGGAAGCTAGTCATTTGCCAGCGACAACCATTAATGAAATCTGGCATTTCAAAAAGGAAATCGGCAATTTGCAGTGGATCGTAGCAGGCGTGCAGCAGGGGTAATTTTTGTGTGCGGAGAGCTGTTGTGGTGAAGTAGGACAGAGCAGGTGCAAGGATGTAGCAGGTATGTGCATGCAGCAGGTGTGTCACCCCGGAAAATACGCCGCTGCTGTCCTGGTTTAGTTAGCTGCTGTTGTTCGGCGTATTTATCCGGGGCCCAGTCTTTGCGGCAATGAGAGGTTCTCTAAGTTAAAGTTAAAAACTCTCATTATCGCAAAGACTGGGCCCCGGATAAATACGCCGAACAACAGCAGCTAACTAAACCAGGACAGCAGCGGCGTATTTTCCGGGGTGACACACCTGCTGCATGCACATACCTGCTACATCCTTGCACCTGCTGTCCTACTTCACCACAACAGCTCTCCGTTGCACGACAACAGCTCTTCACTCATCCTATTTTTTCCCTTTCTCATCCGCTTTGCTAAATGATTTCACCGCCACACGATCATTTAAAAATTGAATATCAATTTCACCATGCTGATCTTTCCACACAGCAGAAGTGCCGGAAATCCCCATAATATTTACACCTTCTGCATGCGTTGGTTCACCCAAAATGGCAGTGACTTCTTTCGTGGTCATATTATCTTTTATTTTTTCGTAATTACTTTGTGAGACTTTCGAGCAGGCAAACACAACAAAACATAAGGTAAATACAAAAATACGTATCAAGGATCCAAATTTCTGCTTCATGTTGATTCCTCCTGAATATCATTCACCACATTAAATTTTGTACCTATAAAAAAGCCCGCACTTGGCGGGCTTTTTCTTTTCATCAAAACTTATTCAGCGCTACCGTTTTCTGGTTGTTGCTGTTCAGTTTCAGGTTTTGCTGCAGGAACCGCTGTCGTGCCAAATTTGGCAGTCAACTTTTCCTTGATGCGAGCTGCACGGCCAGTTAATTCGCGCATATAGTAAAGTTTGGCGCGACGAACATGACCACGACGCTTCACTTCCACAGACTCAACCGTTGGGCTGTAAGTCTGGAATACACGTTCCACACCTACACCATGCGAAATTTTACGTACAGTAAAAGCAGAGTTGTAACCACGATTGCGCCTGGCAATCACAACACCTTCAAATGATTGCAAACGAACACGTTCACCTTCCTTCACTTTCACCTGAACCAAAACAGTATCGCCAGGTCCGAAAGCTGGAATGGTTTTCGCATTCTGCTGCATGAATTCAGTTTCCAAAGCTTGTATAATTTTGTTGCTCATTTTCTTTATCCCCTAACAAGTCGTGCAATTTTATACACATTTTATAAATAATTCGAGCATAATTTACATGCTCATGGTTTGATAAATTCTTCAATAAATTCAGCCAGTAAGGCTAATTCTTCTTTGTTATGATATTTTTTGTACAGCAAATCTGGCCGACGTAACCATGTTTTTCCCAATGATGCTTTGGTACGCCAGTTGTTAATTTGCTTATGATTGCCACTTAGCAACACTTCTGGAACACTCGCACCAGCAAAGTTTTCTGGGCGTGTGTATTGCGGATATTTCAGCAATCCGGAAGTCAGTGAATCTTCCAGTACCGAGTTTTCATCGCCAACTACGCCAGGCAAAAGACGGGTAATCACATCAATCATGACCATGGCTGCCAATTCACCGCCCGTCAGGACGTAATTTCCAATCGACCATTCTTCATCAACTTCACGCTCAATAATGCGTTCATCAATGCCTTCATAACGTCCAGCGAGAAAGATAATGGACTTGCGGTCAGCAAATTCCTTTGCGGTTTCCTGATCAAAACAGCGACCCTGGGGTGATAGGTAAATCACGGTGGGATCATGCGCCTCATACGCTTTTTTGGCCGCATGAATGGCGCCCTGTAATGGGCCTGGCATCATGACCATGCCTGGGCCACCACCATAAGGTTTGTCATCGACCGATTTATGCTTGTCTTCAGCAAAATCGCGAGGGTTCCAGCAATTGATCGCCACCAGCTTGTCCTGTATGGCACGACCAGTCACGCCGCTATTTAAGCCCTGAAACATTTCGGGAAAAAGGGTAATGATTCCAAATTGCACTTATAGCAACTCCCAATCCACATGGATTTCCTGTTTATCAAGATCAATTCGAGTGATCACCTTGCCTGGAAGATAGGGGATCGCATGTTCCTTGTCGCCTTTGACGACCAGAACATCGTTTGATCCTGTTTCCATCAGATTAATCACTTTGCCTAATGTTTCCCCACGCTGGTTAATGACCGTCAAGCCTACCAGGTCTGACCAGTAATATTCATTTTCCTTGAGGCGGGGAAGTCTGGAGCGAGGAATGCCGATGGCTAATCCCGTTAAAAAACGTGCTTCTTCTGGAGTATTGATGCCTTGTAGTTTGACAATAATGCCATTGCCGTAGGTCTTTCCAGATTCGATCTGGATAGGTGTCCAGGCACGGTTGCGTAGAAGGGACCAGGGAAGATACTCAAGAATATCAGCCCCGAACTCGGTATAAGCCTGAACTTTAATCCAGCCTTGTATACCGTACGTCGAGCCAAATTTTCCAATGATGATAAAGTTTTGGTCCGTGTTTTTCATGACAAGCTTCCGTCCCTGTCATCGCCATATGGCAGTGACAGGGCTGGCAGTTTATGCACTTTTAGCTTGTTCGCCGACATCCTTATGCATTTTGAGCAAATGTTTGACGCGTTCAGAAGCCTGGGCACCTTTGCCAATCCATTCCTGAATACGTTCAACATTGAGAGACAAGCGTACATCCTTGCCTGCAGCAATAGGATTAAAATAGCCAACTTGTTCAATAAAGCGGCCGTTACGTGAACGTTGTTTGTCAGCAACAACGACATGATAAAATGGGCGTTTTTTAGCTCCGCCGCGCGATAAACGAATCACAACCATGATCTCGATTTCCTCTAAAACATCAATGAATAATTACTCAAGGCGCAGGATTATACGTTAGTTTTCACTGCTTGCAAACGCTTCTTTTACTTTTATATTTCCTGAATTAGGAGGGTCGACTTTTGGGGGTATTATCGGCAGTTATATTATTCTCTTGAGCAGCGTGGGCGGAGTTTTTCAGCAATTCCTCTTTTTTGCCGATCAAGTGTTGTGTAATCTGATTTTTCATTTTCGGGTTCATGGTCATGATGTCATTGACGGGGCTATTTTTTAAGTTTGTATCAATAGCTGTCAGTGCTTTATCCACTTTGGATTCTGTGCGGCAATACATTCTGAGTTCGTTTAATTGCTTCTGGCAATGTTCGAGCCGTTCGATCAATGGTTTGTCTGGAATATCCTTGATTTCAAGCAATCGGGGATCATTTAATTTTCCAAGTTCCTTGTTAATATTTTCAAAATAATTTGTGAAGTGTTGTCCATAATTCCTGTCAATATTCTGGTGAATGGCAGAAACAATTTGCGTGTGACCATTCTTTTCCGCCAGCGAATAAAAAGATTGTTTTTCGTTATTTAGCTTGAATGGATTAAATGCAGCTGATTTATCCAGACTTTTTTTGCTGTTATTCATAAGATCATCAATGACAAAAGAAATATCTTCTTCGTGTGTTTTGCTAAATGTTGCACTGCCAAGATAGTGAAATAAAGTATTTCCTTTTTCATCCGGTGTATTAACTGCTCGTGAAGATGTGTACATCATATTGCATATTTCATTGATATTACTGTTATCCAGTTGCCCAGCAGGTGAATCGGGTTGTGCGTTTTTTACCATATTCCATATTCTGGCTTCACGTTCCGTTTGCTTTGAATTTTCTTCACGATCTGCTTCATTTAATTGCTCACGCACTGGTGTTTTGGGAAGTTCCTTATTCGTATTTCTTCCTGCAGGTTGGACTTTGTCTTTCTGTGCATTCATCTGAAATGCAGATTGTATTTGCGCTTTCGCCTGTTTGATTGCTGCACGTCCTTCGTTATAAATTCTATTTAATTCTGCTTTTAATTCTGCACGTGTTTCCGGAAATTTTTTATTGCTATTACCATCAACTGGATGTTCATTGACTATGCGCATTTTGCCTTCTGTCAATCCGCGATGAAATTGATTAAGTGTTTCATTGTTATTGTTGGGTAACTCATATTTTTTTTGCTGAATGCGATTTTTACGATTATCAGAAATTTTATAATTAACATCACTGGCAAGTGGAATGGGATCCATGCTTTTATCTGTTTTATTGATGACTCTATCCCAGAAAGCTTGCGTGATATTTTTAATATCACGGTGCATGCCGCTATGTTGCATGGGAAGAATAACGGCTGTAACGGCAGTTTTGGTTTTATCATAAAATATCTTGTGCAAATTTAATGGCTTTAATAAATCACTTTTTTCCTGACCTGCATAAGTGATAACAACCGATTCAACATTGGGTGGAATAACTTTTTTAGATTTTAGATGACGCATTGGGCCAGGCACTGGATCATTGATTATCAGATCAACTTTCACTGTGTCACGATGTTGCAGATAAATTTGACGCGCTACTTCAATACAGGTAGCAGCACCACGACTATGACCAGAAAGTACAACTCTATTGGGTAATTCCCCATTTACTTTTAGGGATTCAATAATTTCCTGCACGCGTTTTTTTTCGCTTTTTGCAGTGACCATATCATAAGTATCTTTGGCAGTGCGCTTGGCAGCTTCGACATAATTTTTATCCTGCACGGCTTGTTGATATTTGGTGGAGAAGCCAGGTGAATGTATGCCTTCAACCAGTTGTATGTGAATGTTGGATGTCAGGTTAGTGGGAATGAAGCTTGCATAAGATTTTCTGGAAACAGATTTTTGTTCTGCCTGAAGTGATTCGAGGTTGGCTTCCTGTTGTTGAATTAGTTCATCATAGCCGCTGATTTCAGATTCATGATCGACAATGGCAGGATTTTCCTTTCTAATTTTTTGCTGTAATTCTTCGCTGGATAATCCAGCTGTTAATCCAAGCTCATCAGTTGATGTTTCCGTTTTGTCTATTGCCGTATAAATTTCTGCTGCCAATTCCCTTTTTGCATTATCCCTAAATTCCGTCATGGATTTAATTCTCGCTTCTGTGCGAGCAATATTATTTAGCAATTGGGTGTAATCTTTTTGCGTATCAGTTAAGGCATCGCCAGTGCCACCAATAACAATTAGTTTGACAACTTCGGCCATGAGTTGACTCCCCGTTTATGTGTTTTATTTTATAACTACTATTATAGTATGGATGCGTGGGGGGAGGAGAAACGTAAGAAAATACAAGGGAGTAAGGCATTGTGTAAGTTGGTTCTGTGTTGTTGAGGCCATGATTTTTGTGTTCGTCATTGCGAGGCGCTTTTCAGTGTTTGTGTATATTTGCAATGGCTCGTCGGCCTCCGGCCTCCTGCGCTTTATTTGCAAATATACACAAACACTGAAAAGCGCCTCGCAATGACGAACACAAAAATCATGGCCTCAACAACACAGAACCAAAATTCACCGCATATTAAAACCACCGAACGGTAACTTACCCTGCATGCCGCGCATGAGTTTGGTGATGCCGCCTTTCTTCGACATCTTCTTCATCATTTTTTGCATCAGAGCATATTGTTTTAATAACTGATTAATTTCCTGTATTGTTCTGCCACATCCGCGTGCAATGCGTTGTTTCTGCGAATTGCGAATCAGATCAGGAAAACGGCGTTCCTTGCGTGTCATGGAATTAATAATGGATTTGATGACAACCAGTTTTTTATCATTCAATTGATCTTTCACACCTTGCGGCAATTGACCCACACCAGGTAATTTACTCATGATTCCCATGATGCCGCCCATATTGCGAATTTGTTCGAGTTGCATCAGGAAATCTTCCAGATCAAATGATTTTCCTTTCCTGATTTTATTCGCAAGTTTTTCCGCCTTGTCGCGATCAATATTACGTTCAACATCTTCAACGAGCGAAACAATATCACCCATATCCAGAATTCGTGATGCAATACGATCAGGATAAAATGGTTCAAGCGCATCAATCTTTTCACCCACACCAATAAACTTGATCGGTTTACCCGTAATATGACGAATGGAAAGTGCAGCACCACCACGTGCATCACCATCGGTTTTGGTTAATATCACACCCGTCAAAGGCAAGGCATCATTAAAAGCTTTGGCGGTATTGGCTGCATCCTGGCCTGTCATGCTATCGACTACAAATAATGTTTCGACAGGTTGAATGGCTGCATGCAGACGTTTGATTTCATCCATCATCGTTTCATCAATATGCAAACGACCTGCCGTATCAATAATGACAATATCAACCACTTTATTTTTCGCTGCGTGTATCGCTTCACGTGCAATGGAAACGGGATCTGCACCTTGTGCGCCACGATAAAATTCGGTACCTACCTGAGTGGCAAGTGTTTGTAATTGGTCGATTGCAGCAGGACGATAAATGTCGACACTTGCCAGCAATACAGATTTATTTTGTGTTTTTAAAAGTCGTGCCAATTTGGCAGTCGTAGTGGTTTTACCCGAACCTTGCAAACCAGCCATCAGAATGATGGCAGGCGGTTGTGCTTTGAGATCCAGCACTTCATTGTAATCACCCATGACATGTACGAGTTCATCATGCACAAGTTTGATCAGGACTTGTCCTGGCTGCAAACTTTCCATGACTTCCTTGCCGAGGGCTTTTTCTTTCACGCGATCGATAAATTCTTTGGCAACTGGAAGGGCAACATCAGCTTCCAGCAGGGCAATGCGAATTTCGCGCAAGGTTTCTTCAATATTTGCCTCAGTCAGGCGTCCCCGACCAGAGAGATTCTTGATAACGTCACGTAAACGTCCGGATAAATGACTAAAATTCAGCATGATTCACTACCTATAATTGATGCGTGCAGAGTATACATATTTAATCAGGGTTCGGCTATTATGTTGTTCGTAACCCAATAAGGATTCCTGTGAGTAATTACCAGATTGTTGTTTTTAGTATTTTATTATTATTGCTGATTTTTCTGGCAGCCTTTTTTTCCATTGCCGAAACAGGGTTAATGGCAGTCAATCGTTATCGTTTGCGCCATCAGGCACGATTGAAAAAAGCTTATGCTTCTCGTTTGCTGCAATTACTAAAACGTCCCGATCGATTGCTTGCTACCATTCTGATTGGCAATACCTTTGCCAATATGCTCTCATCATCACTTGCCACCTTGATTGCCCTGCATTTCTGGGGTGAACGTGGTGCATTGATTGCCGCCATTATCCTGACATTTGTGGTGCTGATTTTTGCAGAAATCGTACCGAAAACCATTGCTGCATTATATCCAGAAAAAATTGCGCGCTGGGTGTCATTACCGATTCAACTCGTGCTGAAAATTTTATACCCGGCGGTGTGGCTGGCAAATAGTATTACCAGTGGTTTATTGCGTTTATTTCATGTGCCAATGATTTATTCTGCAGAACCATTATCGCGCGAAGAATTACGCAGCGTGGTGTATGACACATCAGGAAAAATATCGCGGCAGTATCAGAATATGTTGCTGAACATTCTTGATCTGAGCAAATTGACAGTGGATGATGCCATGATTTCCCGCAGTGAAATGGCAGGAATTGATATTGATGATCCTGTTGAAAAAATAATTGATTACATCAACAAATATCATCAGGACTGGATTCCCATTTATCGTGACAATCTCAATCAGATAATTGGTGTGTTATATACACATGACATGTTGCGTTTGTTACTCACAAAAACTTCATTCAGCAAGGAATTAATCGAGCATCATTTGCAGGAACCTTATTTTGTGCCAGCAGGAACAGCATTGAATATTCAGCTTGCCTGGTTTCAGCAAAGTCATGACAAAGTCGCATTCGTTGTCGATGAATATGGTGAAATTCAGGGTTTATTAACGCTCAATGATATTCTTGAGGAAATTGTTGGCGACTTCACTTCCATTACAGCAGGTAAACGCATACAACCACAAACAGATGGAAGTTTTCTTGTTGATGGTGCCATGACAGTACGTGAATTTAATCGCAGAACTGATTGGGAGTTACCATTGGCAGCAAGAACCATTAATGGTTTGATCATTGAATATCTGGAAGCATTACCACATATTGGCATGTCTGTGCTGATCATGGGTTATCCGATCGAAATCATGCAGGTGAAAGATAATCGCGTTAAGGTTGCGAAAATTTCTCCACGACTGGAATAGTTCAATGTGTACTGTTATTGCGAAGTATTTTTCAGCGTGACGCCATCCAGTCCTTGCCAGTGTTTGTGTATATTTGCAAATAAAGCGCAGGAGGCCGGAGGCCGACGAGCCATTGCGAATATACACAAACACTGGCAAGGACTGGATGGCGTCACGCTGAAAAATATTTCGCAATCACAGATCATTTCACAATTAGTGCTGCTGCCACGCGTCTATTTTCTGCTGACAATGCATTAAACGTACGACATGCTGCACTGGTATCCATGATTTCCACCCCAATGCCATGATTGATCAGGTGACCATAGATTTCCATTTTGGGAAAAATTAATTTGTCGCCAGTACCAATGAGAAGAATATCAATATGCAAATCAATGACAGGTTGCAAGGAATCAGCGGTTAATTTGCTGATATCATCAGGTTGCCAATTTTCAATCAATTCATTCGCGGTAAGAATAATGCTGGTGGTATAAACTTTATCATTGACTCGCAAAAACCCTGGTTTATAAGCCCGAATCTGATAGTGCGATTCATTATTGTCCAGGTCCAGGGTAGCCATTTTTTCTCCGAAATAAAATTGACAGCAGCATTCAGGGTGATTATGTTACCACTGGTGTTTTCAGGAGAGAAAGGATATCAACATGGCACCTTACAAAAGCGTAGCGGGAGCATTATTATTCAGTGTCTTCCTGGGTCCTGTTGGACTTTTATATGGCTCTGTCCTGGGTGGTCTACTTATGACTTCCATCATTCTTTTTGTCATCTTAAATCAATTTTATTTTATCGCTTTTATCTGTTGGCTAATTTGCTGTATCTGGAATGTGGCAGCGGTGGAATCCTACAATAAACAATTGCTGGCCAGGAATTAATAAAAATAATATGCAAAAACAAATTGTTCGACGGACTTATGAATCAGCATTGGCAGATTCATTGCAGCATTTGCATCCCTTGTTGCGGCGTGTTTATGCTGCGCGTAAAGTGCAATCACATCAGGAACTGGAGCGTGAACTGGAACATTTACACCCTGCACAATCCTTAATGGGCATTGATAAAGCTGTAGAATTATTAACGACGGCAGTTAAAACAAATAAAAAAATACTAATCGTTGGTGATTTTGATGCAGATGGTGCAACAAGTACAGCCGTTGCGGTGCGTGCATTACGCAGTTTTGGCGCAAGTCAGGTGCAGTTTCTGGTGCCAAATCGTTTTGCTTATGGATATGGATTAACGCCGGAACTGGTTGCAGCTGCACGTGATTTTGCACCAGATGTATTAATCACGGTGGATAATGGTATTGCCAATCATGCTGGTGTGGAAGCTGCCAAGGCACTTGGTATATGTGTCATCATTACCGATCATCATTTGCCGGCTGCTACATTGCCAGCAGCAGATGCCATCGTAAATCCCAATCAGCATGGTGATATGTTTCCGAGTAAAAACCTTGCCGGTGTTGGTGTTATTTTTTATGTCATGCTCGCCTTGCGCAGACAATTAATGAATGAAAACTGGTTTCAGCAAAAAGGATTGCCAGAACCGAACATGTCACGTTTGCTGGATCTCGTTGCACTCGGAACCGTTGCAGACCTTGTGCAGCTCGATCATAACAATCGCATTCTGGTGCATCAGGGATTGCGTCGCATTCGTGCAGGACAATGTATTCCGGGCATTATTGCATTACTGGAATTGGCTGATCGTGATTTTTCACGTGTTGTTGCAGCAGATCTTGGTTTTGCTGTTGCAGCGCGCCTGAATGCTGCTGGGCGACTGGATGATATGTCATTGGGCATCGCCTGTTTATTGTGTGATGATGCAGCGGAAGTACGCGCATTGGCACGCACATTGAATCAGTTGAATGAAGAACGCAAAAGCATTGAACACGATATGCAAACGCAAGCACTTGCAGCATTAAATAAATTAAATGCAAACTTGCGCGGTGAATTACCGAAAGGAATTTGTCTGTTTGATTCATCCTGGCATCAGGGTGTGATTGGCATTCTTGCAGCGCGTATCAAAGATAAATTTCATCGTCCCGTCATTGTATTTGCAAAAGGACAGGAAAATGAATTGAAAGGATCAGCGCGTTCTGTGCCTGGATTTCATATTCGTGATGCACTCGCATTAATTGATGCACGTTATCCGAAGCTTATACAAAAATTTGGTGGGCATGCGATGGCCGCTGGATTGACGATAGATAAACAATCTCTTGCTGATTTTATGCAGATATTTGATGAAATTGTTTCGTCGCAAATTACTGAAGCGGAGTTGCAGCATTTTCTGATGAGTGATGGTGAGCTTGCAACGGAAGATTTTAATCTTGAAGTGGCATCGTTACTGCGCGATGCCGGTCCGTGGGGACAGGCATTTCCTGAACCCATGTTTGACGATTCATTTCGTATTCTTGAACAACGCATTGTCGGTGATAAACATCTGAAACTGCGATTGGCAAAGGAAGACAAAGTGCTGGATGCGATGGCATTTTTCGTGGATACGAATAACTGGCCAGATCATCGTTGTGATAAGTTGCGTGCTGTTTATCGCCTTGATGTGAATGAATACAAGGGAAGGCGCAATGTGCAATTGATTATTGAATATATGGAAAGTGAGGGAAAACCGGTATGAAAAATAATCTTTTTACTTATGCTGATATAACAAATAACAATAATCATTATTTTGAGCGCATACGAGAACTTGATCGCAGAAATAGAACAATGGTGATTATAGAACCTTCTGGAGCTGCGTTAGGTCTGGTTAGACATGGTGTACGCAAGGGATATAACGTCATTGTTTTTGTCAGCGACTTTCAGGTTCCTGCAGGACTGGAAGATATTGAACCGCAAATTGGTTTGATCGTGCACGTCAATTTACTGGATCTGGCGAATATGCAGGCTGTTCTGCATTGTATTAATATTGATTTGAAGATTCTCGCCATTATTCCCGGTGCGACACACTTCGTGTACCTGGCTTCGAAATTAACAGATGTTTTAAAATTACCTGGTTTGAATATCAATCATGTCATGAAGCTGACTAATAAAGTATTAATGTATTTAACACTGGAGCGTGTCAGTGTAAGTATTCCCGTCTATGAAACGGTGATTTGCATGAAAGATATGGAAGAGGCAATTGAGAAAATTGGATTTCCTGCGGTGATCAGAAAAGTCGATAGGGAAGGCTTTGAATTAGCTAACAATGCTGATGAAGCACGTGCCATTGCTGCGCAAGTATTTTATCCAAATTCCAGCTCGAAAGAAGAGGTGGGGCAAACATTGATGTATGCACAATATATCGAAGGCAGAAATTATATTTTGCAAGGCACGACCATCAAGGGAAAAATACGATTTTTTAATTTCGCAGCGAATGATGATGCGACAAATCCACCGGATGCTGAACTCACCAAACAGGTGCAAGACTGGTTCAGTCAGGCTTTGCACGCAATACAAATAAATAATTGTGTGTTTCATGCTGATATCTGTATCGATGCGGAAAATAAATTCTTCTTAATTAATATTTCTTCTGCCATGCCAGAAAGTCAGCTGTGTTCAGAGTGGAAAGTGACAGACGAATATCATTATTTTGATTTTGTTTATCATGCCTACATGGGTGAACCCACTTATGAAGAATATAAACCCATTCATCGCGTTGTGATTGGCTGATCGATTTAAACGCTATTTTTAAGCTATTTTTAATAAACTGAAACCTCTACTTAGCCATATTTGCCTGATAAATAATGAATATTATCGGGCATTTATTTCTCTGAATTTTAAGTATCGCTTAAGATTACAGGCGTAAAATTTAAACTTGATCTGAAATAAAGCGAGTGCATTTATGAAGCCAGGCTTAAATACAATTCGATCAGGCATGTCACCTTCTCATCAGCAGGCGATTCAGAATATTGCTGATAAATATAATTATGTTATTGGTATTTGTCCGACGAATGAAAAAGCGTGGTTCTGGATAAATGAATATCATTGTCCAGGCAAACCTTCTTCAGTCAAGGGAATTAATTCCGGTGAAAAAGATTTTGCTGCAGGGCTTTTTCTGATTAATCCTGATTTACGCGGCGATATTTCACATGAAGGTTATGCCGAATATCGTAATCGTATTATGACTGCATTGAATACTGACAGAGATTTAAAAGCCATTCCCTGTGCGTTACCTGAAAAACGTTTGCATGAATTAACGGATATATTGGGTGATCAACTTCATCTCGAATTTTCTGCCGATAAACAGCAGTGCAACATTACCATCAAAAATGAAATTAAAACGATACAGGTAACAGGTCAGCAAAATTCAGAAACACAGGAGTATACGATTTACGATCAGCACGGTGAATTGGTAGAAGTGATTGGCATGGAAGTGATAAATGCCAAAGGCGTAGAAATGCTGAAGCCAGTGACTTCTGATTATGATTTGCTGGTTGTATGCCCAGCTTATGAAGAGCTCGATCTGGGTGGCAAGGATAAAACACCGTTTTCAACACAAGGTCAATTACAACATATTCATGCCATCATCAAGGCAAGTACCTCACCATTTTATCTTTGTCCCAAAGAAGATCCGCAATTAGGCAATGTGAGTACACGCATGCGTGAGGTGATTCAGTTGCTGAATGCTGAAATTGCCAAACTCGATCATAATCGTAACGGAATTAATCTGGAAATGTTCCGACATAATGCAGCATATTACAATCCATTTGCAGCTGAGCCTGACAAGTTAATTCCCTGTGAAATTTTTATTCCCGCACCTCAACCGCAATCGAAAGTGTTACTCGCACAATCCTTTGCAGAACTACGTGCCATCATCAAGCTGATCGCAGAAAAATATTATTGGCCTTCGCATTCATTACTGGATGCGCGAGTCTTGCGTGAGTAAATTAGACTAAATGGAAATTATTCACTTTGACATATGGTATCAGGATTAATTATCTTGTCTTCGAAAAATATCCCTTTTGAAAAAATAGAGAGTAATTATGCAATCTTCACGCAGTCAATTAGCTGAGCAACTAACATTCTTAATTAACAAATTTAATGATTATAAGATGATCTGGGATGCACAATTCATAGAGATATTTAAACTTGTCTATACAGATGACAAGGAATTAGCTAAGGCTTTTAATTCCCGCGAATCAATTGATCGAATGGGAAAGATAGCCAAAAACCTGACGGAAGATGAGGTGAACATCGCATTAAATCAGATTGATGCGAATAATAATGAACATTACAGAATTCATGATGAAAAAAGATTGGGAAATACTATCGCTGAGATTGAAAAATTGATCGCATCTGATATTGCATTTGATAAAAATGATTATCATCATTTTGCAAAAAAATCAGATATTTTAAAATTTGAAGCTGCAGTTAATCATGCCCAGGGTGATTTATTCCTGGAAATGAACAAAATGTTTCAGGATTTTTGCGAGGATTTTAATTATCAGCAACAGGCAGAGTTGCAACTTGGGTTTGTTACAGAATGTCAGGGTTATTTCAAGTACCTGGATCGCCTTGCTTATTTATACATGGCTAATCTTGATAGAACCAAAAAATTAATCGAAAAAGAGGATAAAGCCCCTGTTGTGGAAATGGATATAGAAACGAATGATAAGGAAGAGATAATAACATCATTGGAAAAAAATAATGATCTCTTCATAAGGGAAAACGCGGTTGTTAATCCTGAAATGTCTACTCAGAATGAGATAGTCGCATTCCTCGAAGAAAAAAATAATGATGATAATGTTATCAACGAAAACGTGGATATTCAAATTCCTGTGCAGGAAAAAATAGACGCAACTCCACAGAATGATAAGACCATCATGGGGCAGTTTAAAACCGGTCAAATAGCTTTGGCACAAAACAGTAACTGGAAAAGAAATTTACTGCTTGGTGTAATAGCGGGAGCATTAATTGGTTTTATGCTTGTAAGTATCTTTTTTGCTATTGCTACTTATGGTGCAGGTATTCCGGGATTATTGGCATTTGGTGCAATGGGTGCAAGCGCGCTAGCTGGTACAGCAATAATACCAGGATCGGCAGCTTGCATTGGATTTCTTTGCGGATTTTCCATAGGTAGTGTTGTTGCTGGTAGTGCTATTGGTGGAGGCATAGGAGCAGCAACCAGTTTTATTCATGATCAATTTGTCAAACCATTATTTACTTTCATCAAGAAATTTTTTCCGTCGAAAGTAAATATTAAAGAAGATTGCGCAGAAAAATATAGCATTTCGACCCTGATCTTTCGCAAGTTTGGCAGGACGACAACTTCACCACAATCCATTGCTACTGCTTCAACTATGAAGCACACTGAAATTTTTTCGAAACCTGATAAAAAAAGTAATACACAGTTGCAGGAAGTCTCACAATTTGAATTCAAGAAAAAGCGGTGAATGATCCGATACCTCATCATTTAATACCGCAAATTTTTGCACGCTGATTTCCGGCGATGTAAAAATATAATCGGCATATTTTTCTGGTTTGGGATATAAACTCGTGCGCGTGGATTGAATATTATGAATCAATACCTGATTGCGCATGTTTTCCTCGATTAAACGCAAGCTTTCCGTGTCGGGACGCAAGTTTAAATCGCCACATAATATTTTCGGAAAGGGAATATTATCCATGAATTCGCGTATACATTGTGATTGCGCAATTCTCGCTGGTGTATCGGTTTTTCCCATGCCATTCCATAAACCATGCACATTCATGATGGTATAAACCGTATCTTGCACCTGACATTCCAGCCATTGCATATTGCGCGGATGAGAGGGACCGCTGCCCGTATATTCAGGATTGGCATGAATCGTGACATCACCTTCGCGCAACACTGGAATATTTTTACGGATGAAAGTGCCAAGACCATAAATGTTCCTGACAGCAGGACGAAAATACGCATCATGTTCAGGAAGCAAATCATGTAATTCAGAAAAAATGGAAAGTGATTTGGTTTCTGCACTCGTACAAATTTTTTCAGGCGCATTATGATAAACTTCCTGAAAGCAAAATATGTCCACTTCTTGTTGTGCCTTGATAAAATCCAGCAGAGGCTTTTTTACTTGTCCACCCCATATGTTTAACGTGATTAATTTCATGCTTCTATCTCCTCACTCCTATCTTTTAATTAAAACACGGATAAAGCGATGTAGTAAAATAATCATTGATAAGCACTCGCCACATCAGGTCAGTCAGTATATACTCGGCAGCTTTAATAATTAAATGATTACAAACAAGAAAATATTTATGCCAAAACAAAAGAAGCACGCGTTAATTCATAACGCCATTATCGTAAAAAAATCACCCATGCATGGATATGGTGTATTTGCAGCCAAAAAAATAAGAAAAGGAGAGAAAATAGAAGAATGTTATTTCATTATCACCAAAGGTGGTGATCGTGGATTTGAAGATTATTATTTTGATGCACATGGAAAATATGCGATTTTTCTCGGATATGGCAGCATTTATAATCATGCTGATGAACCAAATGCAGATTACATATTGAATATGAAAAGAAAAGTGGCGACGATTATCGCAGATGAAACCATTCAAAAAGGAGAGGAAATTTTCATCTCTTATGGAGAAAAATGGTTCAAGGATCGTGGTTATGCACCAAAAAAACCACGTGCAAAATCACGTAAAAAATAATCTGACGCATAATTTAAGTTTTTGTATATATGCAAAATAATGCATGATTTACGGGCTTTTTGCTGAGATGAGCGGAATTATCAGACACAAAAAAATGTTAGGATAAAAGAATGCAGTAGTTAGGAGTGCGCTGATGAAGTGCAAGCTGCTCATTCTTGGAATGCTCATGAGTATGACCACATCTTTTGCTTATGCGGATTATCTCGTGAAACCAGCACCAGAGTTTGTGTCTGCTGATTGTCCTTCCTGTTGTCCGCATGTTCGTCATCATAAAAAACATCGTGTGATCAAACATCACAGAAGACGTATTCATCGTCGCGCATGTTATGCGCGTGCTGGTATACCTGTTTGTCGTTATTACTATCATCCTCAACCGGCAATTGTCGCCTTTGTTCCAGGAGCGCCAGTGGGTTGTGGAAGATATGTCAATTTATACGACTGTACGCCATATGACCCAGATATGAGTACGGGTGATGATGATCCAACCATTTATCCGGGAATGAATATCAATAACTAAAAGGAGAGAGGTATGAACACAAAACTGTTGATTGTCACTGGTATTTGCAGCCTGTTTTTGATGACGGGTTGTAGCAACGTTGGTGGATGCTGCGGTTATAGTTACTATGACTATAATTCCGTTTGTGGAGCACCAAGCTGCACTGCTGGCGCTTATTCCATGGGTGTTTATTCTGCTCCATGCCCAGGACCATACGATTGCTACAACTACTATTGATGTACGCCTGCCAGGGTGAACTTACTTCTTGATAACAGATAAGGAAAAGTTCACCTTTACATCATCTTTTACTTCATTGGTGCCAGACCATTCACCTTGTCCTACACCAAAAGCCGTACGTTTTATTGTGGTTGACCCAGTGACTTTGGCTTTGTTATTGCTGGATTCTGTTACCTGGAAGTTAAGTGTGAGAGGTTGTGTTTTATCGCGAACTGTCAACGTTCCTGTTACCTGATAAGTATTTCCGCCAGTCATCTGGAATTGCTTGCTGACAAAAACTGCTTGCGGAAAGCTTTTCACATCGAACCAGTCTTTGGTTTTCAAGGTATCCACGAGATCCTTGTAGGATGCGGTAATCGAATCAATATCCACAACGATTTTTACGCTGCTATTTGCAAGTGCGGTCGGATCAAATTTTATATCACCAGTAAAATGTGTAAATTTGCCTGATACAGGTGCATTGTTTTGTATACCAGTAAAAACGAGGGTGCTTTCATTGGGAACAATTTGCCAAGTGGGTACAGGTCCTGCATAAGCAACCAGTGGAAACAATAAAACAACCGCCTTTTTGCAATAAGATAAAATCATGGCAACATTCTCCGCAGGATATCATCCTTGTTAATAAAATGATGTTTAAGTGAAGCAGCAATATGCAAGCATAATAGCGCAATCATGGCATAAGCAAGCCACATATGAATAAGCTGCATGGTCATGCGCAAATTTTCATTTGCAGAAACGAGATCCGGCAAGGTAAAAAGGCCAAAAAAGGAAATAGGTAATCCGGCAGCAGAAGACAACATCCATCCTGAAACAGGTAAAGCAAACATAAGAAGATAGAACGACCAGTGCGTGCAACGTGCTGCAATGATTTCCCAGCTCGGCAAGGATAGCATTGGCGTGATGTTGATAAAGCGCCACATGAGTCTGATGATGACCAGCGCAAGCACCAGCAAACCATATTCCTTGTGCCAGCCATATAACTTTAATTTCAGTAAACCAATCGGCAGATTAGTCATGTATAAACCCAGTATCAACAAACCAATAATGAGTATCGCCATGATCCAGTGTAGTGATATGGCAATACTTCCATATTGAGTGGAAGTGTTTTTTAACATCATGCTTCCTCTGGATGAGTTTGTAACTGAACCTTCCCTTCATCAATTGCCAGCATGCCTTTTTGATATAAGGCCAGCTCTTCAGGCAGTAAGGATACCGCTTCATTCTGCGTAAGTGTGAGGGGAATTAATGCTGAGAAAGATTGCGTATTAATATAAAACTTGCATAAATCAGCGATATTTTTGCGATAGGCAATGCCACCATAACCAATAAAGCGTGTCACCATATCCAGTGTGACAACATCATTTAATCCATCACCAATATGGATAATATCCTGATGATGATTTTTAAGTTGTTGCAAAATGGTGCGCTTGCCATCGTTATTGATCAAGGGCGACGAACGTTCAAAATCAAGAAAATTTCCTTGTTGATCAAACCGCAAATCGACAGCAAAAACATTCTCTGCGGGAATTTGTAACATTTCCCCAAACATTCTGACTGCAGGATTTACACCGGATGAGACAAGATAAACTTCTTTTTTAAGTCGCTTAAAAAGATTAATGACATCCAGAATATCAGGCGCGCGATGTGCGAAATACTGATGTCCCAGCGCATGCACTTGTTCACGTCTTGGAATGACAAGATCAAGGCGTTGCTGATAAACAGTGGGATTTAAGCCAGTTTTTCCCATGGCTTCTGAAGTCAGTAATTTGACTGCATCACCCACGCCATTATTTCTTGCGAGAAAATCGATGCCTTCAATTGAACTTAAAGTGCTGTCACAATCAAAGACAATAGCTGAAACAGGATTGCGTAATTGCCAACTGGGAGAGGTCATCCTTTTACCTGCTGAGTTGACTGCGATCCTATTAATGTAATCGAAATTTTGTTCCGTGGCAAAGCTGCTGTATCAAATCCACTTTTTCTTGCGGAAATAAAGCATCATCAGAATGACAATCATCACCATGGCAGAGAAAATAATAATGAAAGCCCAATGCGATTGCATTAAGGGTACATCCGGTATATTCATGCCATAAATGCTGGATAATGCTGTAATGGGAATAAAAATTGTCGTAATGATGGTAAGTGTTTTCATAATTTCATTCATGCGTATGGATAATCCAGATAGGTACATATCCAGTAAGCTGGCAGACATATCACGAAATGTTTCCAGGGTATCCATAGCTTGCATGGTATGGTCATAAACATCACGCAAGTAAAGTCGCGTGGATTTGCTAATCAATGTTTCGTCCATATATAACAAATGACCTAATGCTTCACGCATCGGCCAGATAGCTTTTCTTAGTAATAAAATTTGTTGCTTAAGCCGATAAATCGCACGTGCATTACGACGATTCGGTGCATTGATGATGATGGATTCCACTTGTTCAATCTGGTCACCCAACGCTTCCAGCACAATAAAATATTCGTCAATGATGGTATCAATCAGGCGGTAGGCAAGATAATCCGAACCTTGTTCGCGTAAACGCTGGTGCATGCTGTTTTGTAAATGTTTACGGATATTGTCAAAACGCGTGGTATCCATTTCTTCAAAAGACAGTACAAATTCCTTGCCAATTACCAGACTTAACTGATTAACACAGAGCAGGGATTTTTTTGACTGCCACGATAAAACTTTCAGTGTGATAAACAAATAGGTTTCGAATTCCTCAACTTTGGGACGCTGATCAACATTCAGGATATCTTCAACAGTTAATGGATGTATTTTGAATTCCTTTGCAATTTTTTCAATTAAGGACACATCATGCAATCCTTCAATATTAATCCAGGTGATATCTCCTTCCTTGCGTTGCAACATACATGTTTCCAGCTTGTTTCCTGTTTTTTCAACAGCACCTTCTGCATTGTAAACGGTAAAAGTAATTTCTGGTGTGCCAGTTTTATCGCCGGTGTAAATAGCAGTTCCTGGTGGATGTCCGACCTTTTTTACTCGCTTGCTCACTTCAGAAAACATGTTGTTGTCCTTTTGTTTATCGTATTTATTCATGATATATATCATAAACAAATTTCATGGAGAGAATAGAATGCAAAAAAAACTGGTGCTGTGTGTTGTCAGTATGATGATTTCTGCCTGTAGTGATATGGAGATGACAGGGAGAAATGAACCGCACATGCAAACACCACCGCAAATGCTGGCGCAAACTGCTGAACCAGAATTGCCACCACCTCCGCCGGTCGTAAATTATCGTGAAGCAACACTTACTAATTTAAGCCTGAATAACACGGGTAATCAGCTTGTCATCAAACCCGGGCAATCAATTCAGGCAAAACTGGATTATGATTTTCATTGCGTGAAATGCAATCAGACATCAAATAGCCAGATTATTGTTGGATTGGCAAATCGCAGCGCACAAGCCTGTATTTACGATGGTGGTTCGCGTGCGCAAGGCACAGCTAACTTTGAATTAAAAGTTCCAGCAAAACCGGGTAAATACGAAGTGCGTTTTCGCATTTTGCAAGCGACTGATTGTACAGAAGCTTTAAAAGCAGGGTGGGGAGCAGATAATTCTCCATCCAGGGAAACTACAATTGGTAATATTATTGCATCAAAAAAAGCTGACAATATTAATGCGACATAATAACCGCAAATATGGAATTCCCGGAAAAATAAGCGTTTGGTGAGTGCATTTTAGTAATACTACTTATTTCCTTAGGAATTTCAGCCTGTTTTCATGAATCACTACCTAAACTTGCGAGGGGAATACCCAATGGACACAGGTATTTCTTTGGGTAAAACTTAAAAAATTCCCTTATAGATTTATGGTTTTTTTTACGGACAAATGTGGTCGATTCATGGAGTGATATATGCAAAAGTCTCTTATTATTGTGGTTTTCGGTGCAATTCTTTTATTAAGCATCAGTGCACAGATGTATTCAATTAATCGTTCGAATCCAATGGTTGCGAATAATAATTATTATTCCATTCACTAGAAAGTGATCGTCATTCCATTTGTTCGTATTATGATTGACTTTATTTTTGCAGCTTTTGTTGTTGCAAATGATCAACAATGGCTGCACAAGTCAAATCGCCCCAGACATTTGTCATGGTGCGAAAACGATCGAGAATACGATCAAATGGTAATAACAATCCTATCGCCGAGATCGGAACGTTAACACTGCGTAATACCATCACCATGGTAATCAAACCACCTTCTGGTATGCCTGTTGCACCCATGCCAGCCAAAATTGCTGTAATAAACACACCAATTTGCGCTGCAATGGAAAGATGAAAGCCCAGTACCTGACAGAAAAAAAGTGCAGATACAGCTTCATACATTGCTGTGCCTGCGAGATTAATAGTGGTGGCGAGTGGTAAAACAAAACGTGCAACATCCTCACTGATATTTTCTTTTTTTGCCACCATCAATGCGACAGGTAATGTAGCCATTGAACTGGAAGTGGCGAATGCTGTAATTAGCGCATTGGAAGCATTTGCAATAAATTGTCGCGGACTTCTGCGAGTTACAAGACCAATCAGAATAGCTTGCCAGGTGATTTGCAATAATAAGCCAAATAAAAATATGCAGATGAATAACAGCATGCCTTTCAGGCTTTCCAGCAACAAATGCTGTAACGACGCTTCTGCAATTGCTGCTCCCAGCAATGAAAACAAACCAATCGGTGTCAAATACATCAACCACATGATCATGCGTATCAGCACATCACGAATACCAACAAAAAAATCAATGACGGGTTGTGCCGTCTTGCCGACGGAAATGCAGGCAATCGAAAATACGATACTGAAAAAAACAATCGGCATAATTTCATATTTGACTGCTGCTTTTACGATATTGTCCGGGAAAAGACTAAGCATGTATGTAGAAAAAGGTATGGGTTTGATGTCAAGTGGTGTGGCATTGGCAAGAATTAATTGAGCAGGAAGATCAACACCTGGCTGAAAGACATTCAGCAAAACGAGACCAATAATAACAGCGATGGAAACGCTTAGCATCACATAAGCTAGCGTATAGAAACCAATCGCTCCCAATTTTTTACCGCTCAATGTTGTGATTGCACTTACCAGGGAACAAAAGATAAGTGGCAGGACAATCAGTTTTAATAGGTTGATGAACAGTTGTCCTATCCATTGAATTTCTGTCATGGGTTTTGGAAAATAAATACCGCAAATAATGCCAAGGGCAATGCTAAGGAGAATGAGGAAAAACATGCTGTTCTTCATGAATCCAGATACACTCCATGTAAAAGGTATACAGACAGTATACTTTACTTGACGATGTGAGCAAACTTTGCCAAAGCAAAATGGTATAATGGAAAAATAACAAGGAGGAGCGGACATGATACTTGTCGTTAATGCCAATACGAATGAATGCAGGATTTATCTTTATGACAAGGCAGCTGCAAAGCTGACATTGATAAAGGAATTGCATCATCCAGACAGCAAACTGCGTAATGGCGAACTGACAGCAGATAGGGAAGGGCATTACAGAGCTGGTAATCATGCGCGTGGTGCATATTCACCACATACAGATGCAAGGGAAGTTGAGATCAGCAATTTTTCCAGGGAAATCGCAGACGATTTGAATCACAGACGCCATGCAAACGGATTTGAAAAGCTGATATTGATTGTCTCTCCTTCCATGTGCGGTATTCTTTCACAGCATCTTGATAAACACGTCATGAGCCTGGTAAGTAATCATATACAAAAAGATTTGATTGAGATGAAAGAACACGAACTTCTTAATTTTTTGCAGCAACACACCAAATATCCCGATTGATTTTTATTCTTCGCATCACTTTTATTTCCCGCTGTTAATTTTTTTACTTCTTTTGCTTGATCAAGATTATTTTAGAACATTTTGTCATGCAAAATTTTTTTTGCATGCAATCGTTCGTAAAAAAAATTATTTTTCACAAATAAAAATATAAAAGAATGAATAAAATGCTTGTTCTTAATAAAACATTCTATTAAAGTATCACTTCGAATATTTTTGTTTTCTGGTTGTAGAAACCAGCTAGTTGAAACGAAATATAATGTCTTTACCATAAGGAGATGTACATGAAACAACGTTTATCCGCGATTTCAATCGCCGCAATATCGGCAGCTTCTTTACTCATGGTTTCTACCGCAGGTATTGCAGCTCAAAAATCTCACGCAATGCACGAAAACTACAAGGCTGAAGCGAACTTCAAAGCTGAAGTTCCACCACCATGCCCACCAATCCTGGTGCTTCATGATGGCTTCTACCTTGGTATCGGCGTTGGTTATGATTCTTACCGAGTTCGTCAAACTCTTGATGAAACCATTTTCGATATTCCAACCGGAGCTGCAGTATTTTCTGACTCCTTCTCTCAAGCTTCCAGTGCAACTGGCTGGATGGGTGGTATATTCGCAGGTTACGGCCGTTATTTCGATACTTTCTATCTTGGTCTCGAAATCAATGCTAATGCCAGCAATGCAGATGCAACAGCTTCCAATAGCGACAGCTTTGGCGACAGCTCTTACATTAAATTAAAAGCACGTACCAGCTATGGTATTGCTTTGCTGCCAGGTCTTAAAGTGAATGATTCAACCTTGTTGTATGTTCGTTTGGGATATCTGAGAACGAACTTCAGAGCAAGCTTCAGTGAAACAGAAGTCGACTTCTTTACCGGCGGTCTGGACACCGAATCTGCTTCCAGCAACAAGTGGAGAAATGGATTCCAGTACGGTATCGGTATGGAAACTGCTGTTGCTGAAGATATCAGCATCAGAGGTGAGTACACCCATACTTCATTCAGCTCCAAGACAATCTCTGGAACTGTAACTGACCCAATCTTTGCAGAAGCAATCAATACGTCCGCCAAGTTCTCATTGTCTAACAATGAATTCATGTTGAGCGCGATTTATCACTTTGCATAAATCCTGTAAAGCGGGCGGCAATTTTGCCGCTCGCTTTATTTTTATCGTTAATTCCCTTCCTCACTCTGCTTAAAAATTTCACCTCATTTTCTGAATTGCCTACATATTGTTTCTTTTGTTAGCATTTCAGTGTCAGTATTTTCTCTCTTGTTCAGTAATTTATAGTATATTGGTTAAATGCACATAAATGACCTTGCGAGGGCATGTCATGTCCAAAAGTCAATTTAAACCAGCCTGGTGGCTCAACAATCCACATCTGCAAACTATCTGGCCCAACTTCTGTCGTCCTCCTGTTAAAAATCTAACGTTGGAGCGCGAAAGGCTGGAATTGCCAGATGGTGATTTTCTTGATCTGGATTGGTCTGGTAAAAATCTTCCTGGTCCGATTGTGTTGATTATGCATGGTTTTGAAGGTTCCATTGAATCGCATTATGCAAAAGGCATGATTATGTCGATAAACCAGCGCGGCTGGCGTGCGCTTTTCATGCATTTTCGTGGTTGCAGTGGTGAACCCAATCGCTTACCTCGTGGTTATCACTCTGGTGAAACATCGGATGTCGATTTTGTGGTGAAAACACTTATTGAACGTGAACCACAGGTTGAAATCGCAGCAGTAGGATATTCTTTGGGCGGTAACATGTTATTAAAATGGCTGGGTGAAACGCGTGACAGAAATCCGCTTAAGGCAGCTATTACAGTTTCTGTGCCATTTGATTTGCATAAGGCATATAAAAGAATTGAAAGCGGCTTTTCACGTTTTTACCAATGGTATCTGGTTAAGCATGCGCGGGAACGTCTGATTAACAAATTCAAGACAGTGAAAGCGCCAATAGATTTAAGTTGCCTTGCAAGCGGTAGTGGCATACGTGATCTTGATGATAAATACACTGTTCCCATTCATGGATTTTCCAGTGTTGATGAATATTACACTGTCACCAGTAGTCGTTATTATTTGCATTCCATACGCGTGCCAACGTTATTGATTCAGGCGAAGGATGATCCTTTCATGACAGCAGATGTTATTCCAGCGCAATATGAATTGTCACCGCAAGTGATACTGGAAGTAACAGAAGCTGGCGGTCATGTTGGTTTTGTGTCTGGCAAATATCCCTGGTCACCAGAATATTGGCTGGAAGAACGCGTTCCAGATTTTTTTAAACATTATCTTGATTAGATCGATTTAACTTCCGCGTTTCTTCAAATCATTTTGGTGATTTGAACCCTCTCTGATGTTCCATCATTCCTGTCATTGCGAGCTTTGTTTAGTTCGTCTAGCTCGTCATTGCGAGCGTTTTCAGCGAAGCAATCCAGTCCTCCTTCATCATTTATAAATTTAAAGCGAGTTAATATGTACAATACAGATAAACAATTACAATCGCTCACATCCATTGAGCGTCAAAATAATCATTATTTACTGCAAAATAAACTGATTTCGCCACAACCTTATTTTATTTGTCGACCTTTATCATTAATGGCAAGTGAATTGCGTCAATCATTATTATACAGTTCGCAGCAAAATCATTCAGAAGTTGCAGAAATATTTAATCGAACGATCATGGTGATGATACATTCGCAGCAATTTGCGATGGCACGTGAGCTATGTTACACACAAATTGATTTATATATACGTGAGTCATCGCGTATCAATAAAATGGATTTGTTGAAATTTATTTTTCAGCCATGGCTGCATCTTATTCGTATTCATGGAATCAATGATAATTATCATGAAGCAATACAGCAATTAAATGTATTGAATCTGACATTTCCTGTTTCTGTTTTTAATGGTGAAAATAAATTATTACAGGAAAAAATTTATCAATCATTAAATCAGGATGATGGTTTGCGTAAATCAATTATTACGCAGACTATGCTTGAACGAATTCGTTTGTATCTGCGTGCGCATCGATATGCAGAGTTGCTGAATTATCTGGAAGAAGAACAAAAACGATTTGCACTTACACAGGAAGGGTTTATTCAGGAAGCGCGCGCGATAGCTTATGCCAATACAGCTGATATTAAAAAAGCCATGAATTTATTTGCATATAAACCAGCATTGAAATTACGCGAACTTGAAATGCGTTTATCCCTGCAGGAGGATCATGTAAAAACAAGACTACAAAAACTATATGAATATTATTTTTCCGTATTTAATCCATCGATAATTACTTGTCAGCATATTATTCACATGCTGCACGCTGCGCTACTCATGCAAAAAGCCTCATTGTATAAGCAGGCAACCGATCTGACCCATGATTGTCTTGATGCAGCAATTAAAATAGGCGATGAAGTATTGCAGGCTGAATGTCTGGTTTTATTGCAGGAAATGGCTACAAACGAGACGCAAAAACAAGCGTTACACAATAATATGCGTACATTGTTTCAGCAATCGGAATACAAGATAGTGCAGGATAAAATTAAATTCTATTTCAATGATTTGGAGAAAAAACCGGTAGCAGCCTTTGCGACAGAAACTGCAAGGTTATTCGAAGACTTGCTGGCATTTGATTTCCATTCAGCTGCATAAAGTGATACGATGCGGTGTTTCGTAGTAAAAAAATACATATATGAAATACTTTATTAATTTTTCCATCTTTCGGCGTAATCCCAATTTTGCATTTTTATACATCGGGCAATTTGTTTCCTTCATGGGAACGATGATTACGGGTGTTGCCGTTCCATATCAAATTTACATGAGCACACATTCCACTTTTATGGTGGGTTTGATCAGTCTGGTGCAATTATTGCCGTTGTTGGTAACGGCCTTGATTGGTGGTGTTTTTGCTGATCGTTATCATCGACGCATGTTGTTGTTGATATCAGAAATTGTATTGGCTTGTGGCAGTTTGTCATTAGCGATCAATGCCATGTTGCCTGAACCACATTTATGGTTATTGTTTATTATCGCACCATTAATGTCAGCATTTACTGGATTGCATCGACCCGCGCTGGACAGTATTGTGCAGCAAATTGTAGCCAAGGAAGATTTTCCTGTTGTCAGTGCGCTTGCTTCATTCAAGGGAAGTGTCGCCATGATTGCAGGTCCTGCGATTGGTGGTGTGTTGCTGGCGAAAGTTGGATTAGTTGCAACCTATCTTGTTGATGTGGGTACATTTGCTATTTCCCTTGTCGCGCTTTTATTGATGCGACATATTCCCAAACCAGAAGGTACGCATGATGATTCCACCTGGCAATCATTGAAGCAGGGATTTAAATATGCAGTATCACGACAGGAATTAGTGGGAACATATGTTATCGATTTTGTAGCCATGATATTTGGCATGCCAACTGCATTGTTTCCAGCGATTGCATTATCATTTGGTGGGGCAGAAGTATTAGGCATGTTATATGCAGCGCCCGCTGTGGGTGCGCTAATTATTTCCTTTGTCAGCGGTTGGACGAAGAGTGTGAAGCGTCATGGTGTAGCCATTGCAGTTGCAGCGATATTATGGGGAATCGCGATTATATTTTTTGGACTCGCAACCAACTTTTGGCTGGCATTATTTTTCCTGACATTATCTGGCGCATTTGATGCAGTGAGCGGCATGTTTCGCAGCATTATGTGGAATCAGACTATTCCAAATCATTTGCGTGGAAGATTAGCAGGAATCGAAATGATTAGTTATTTGAGTGGCCCACGTTTAGGTGATACAGAAGCAGGATTAGTTGCCGCAGCATTTGGTATTACTATTTCCATTGTTTCTGGTGGCATTTTGTGTGTAGCGGGTGTTGGAATTTGTTGTTTATTACTGCCGAAATTCTGGCGTTATCGTTCATCATAAACTTACACTGGATAATCATATGTCCCGATCAATATTAGGCGCACAATATTTGCTGGATGGTTTCATTCTGATTCGTCAACCTGGCTTGCGACGATATGTCATTATTCCATTAATGATTAATATTTTATTATTTATTGGTGCGTTTTTTCTGCTGCATTATTTCATGAATGAATTTAATGTCTGGTTTAAATTATATTTGCCATCATGGCTGCAGTGGTTAAGTACAATTTTATGGGTATTATTTTTTCTTGGATTTTTTGTTGTATTCATTTATTCGTTTGTCACAGTTGCCAATATTCTTTCGGCGCCATTTAATAGTTTTCTTGCTGAAAAAGTGGAATTGCATTTGACAGGAAGAGTATTTGAAGATCGCAGCTTGCTGGATAATATTAAGGATATTCCACGTATTTTGGCGCGACAACTTTCAATTATTGTCTATTATCTTGGATATGAAATTTTGATTCTCGTATTATTTTTTATTCCCATGGTTCAGCCATTTGCTGCATTGGTGGCATTTTTATTTCATGCCTGGATCATGACGATGACTTATATTGATTATCCGACAGATAATCATCGCATACCGCTTGCCAATGTTAAAAACTGGATGCGTCAAATACGCATTCCCTGTTTTGGATTTGGTGCATCAGTTCTGGTGTGCTCGATGATTCCCGTGCTGAATTGTTTTGTTATTCCCGCAGCTGTTGCTGGCGCGACGAAGTTTTGGGTGGAAGAGGGAGTGCGTGGATGAGTCGATTTATTATTGTTTATCCTGTAAATACTCCCTGATTTTTTGTATTTGTTGTTCTGTTGTTAACATGCCATCAATTACTAAATCAGCAGATGCTTTAAAATCATCATCAATAAATAAAGGTCTTGAATGTGTCAGGTAATATTCAAGCTCTTCCAGAAGTTCTTCTTTTGATTTATTACTATTTTTGAAATCCCTGATTAAATGTCTGCAGAGTGAAATATCCAATGGAATATTAATATGAAAACAGTAATCAATATGTTGTCCAGTTTGATGGTGCAAACGACCTAATGGTGCATCGAATATAATATATTCCGCAGGATTTAATAACTGATTAAATACGGGATGTAAAATAGACTGATTGCCTTTAAGTGATTTGAGAGTGTTTGCTAGTTCTTTATAATCCCATTCATTATAATCTTCCCCGCGATGGTACCATTCGACATAGTCATCGGGACCAGTTGAGATATCATCAAAATCATCCCAGCATAATAGTGTTGCTTTCATATCTTTTTGCAGAGCACGGGCAAGGGTTGTTTTACCTGAACCCATGTTGCCGCTAATGGCAATGATTTTTGATTTCATATAGGCCCACTCCATATCATCTTTTGATTTCGTTACTTTCCTGCATTTTAAATTAAAAAATCTCGAAAATGAATATATTTAAAATCCTTTTGGTCGTCGTAATAACTGGCAAATCTATTTTTTACTGAGTATCAAACCCCTTGTGCGCTATAACGCACAATGCTAACATCTTCCGAATTTACATTTCCTGGGTTAATAATATGGCAAGGTATTTTGGGATAATCCCTATCAAACAACTTTAATCACAACAGTCTCAGCGATAAACCACAACCGGATTTTATTATCCGAAACCATTGCATTTTCTTTTTCAGGCGGACAGGAAAGTGATACGACATCTATTAACGGAGTGCCTGTTGTAAATTCTGAAATAGTAGATAATCTTATTTATTACACCTTGCCAGATGGACATGGGCTTTTACCAGGCGATGAAGTTCATATGGAAATCGATTGGCAACGACGTTATAGATTGATGCGTTTACACTTTGCCGCTGAATTAATCCTCGAGTTGATTATGCGTGAATTACACATGGAAAAAATCGGTGCGCATATTGCCGAAACCAAAGCGAGGATTGATTTTATTTATCATGAAAATATTTCTTTCATTTTTGAAAAGCTATTAACGCAATATAATCAGATTATCAAAGCCGATAAACCTATCAAGACTGATTTCTCTGATGTGAATTCACAAAGACGTTACTGGGAAATTGAAGGTTTTTCCAAAGTTCCTTGTGGCGGCACGCATGTCAAATCTACTGCTGAAGTGGGTTTTATTACATTAAAAAGGATTAACATCGGAAGCGCTAAGGAGCGAATTGAAATCCGGCTGGCGTCTTCAGATTGTCATTGATCCTGTTATACTACTCACCATTAACGTGAGTACGACCATGAAACTAATTCGCTTTATACTTATTTTGCTTATATCCAATGGCGCTTATGCCTTGCCAAAAGGTTTTGTTTATCTGCAACAAGTCGATCCCAGTATCCTGCAGGAAATGCGCTACGCAGGCGAGCATAATTTTGTGGGACGACCAATCAGAGGTTATAAAACCGCTAGCTGCATTTTATCCACACAAGCTGCAATGGCTTTATCTGCTGTGCAGCGTGAGTTAAAAAAACATTCTCTGACACTTAAGGTATATGATTGTTATCGCCCAGTGATGGCTGTTGCTGATTTTGCAGCATGGAGTAAAGATAGTGGTCAGCAACAAATGAAACAGGAATTTTATCCCAATATAAATAAACGTGATGTTTTTCGTCTTGGCTATGTCGCTGCTCAATCTGGGCATAGTCGCGGCAGTGCAGTAGACCTCACCATTGCGCCATTGCCGACACCTTCTTCTGCAACATATATAAAAGGGCAGCGATTGATTGCATGCACTGCAGTCTATAACCAGCGCTTTCGTGATAACTCCATTGATATGGGAACGGGCTATGATTGCCTGGATAAACAAGCGCATACCTATAATGTAAAACCAGGTTCAGCGGCTTATCATAATCGCATGTCATTGCGTTCAATCATGATCAAGAATGGATTTGAACCTTATGAAAAAGAATGGTGGCATTTTTCTCTCGCGCATGAACCTTATCCGCATACTTATTTTGATTTTGCAGTGCAGGGAAAATAAAATGCGATATTTTTTGAATATTATCGTAAGGATTTTATTATTTACATTTGTTGCGATTAACCTTGTATATGCAGAGGAACCAGCCAAATTTAATTTCCTGGCATTATCTGATATTCATTTTGATCCATTCATTACCTGCAAAAAACAACCTTGTCCATTAATACAAAAATTACGTACAGCACCTGCTCAGCAATGGGCAGCAGTTTTGGCAGAACAAGGTGCTCCCTTATCCACACTCATGGAAGATACCAATTATCCACTATTGACTAATGCACTTGTTGCGACAGGCAAAATTTCTGAAGAAAATCATGCGGCATTTGTTATTTTACCAGGTGATTTGCTCGGACATGAATTTCATCATAAATATAAATATTTTTCTGGCGATAAAACTTTATCGCAATATTCTACGTTTGTGCGTAAGACGCTGCAATTTCTGACGCAGCAATTAAAGGCCGCTTTTCCTGCCACTGATGTTTACATGGTGGTGGGTAATAATGATTCATATTCTGGTAATTACTCTGTTAAACCTGATGGACAATTTTTTCATGATACGGGGATAACCTGGTCGAATCTCATTCATGATCGTAATAATAAATTATCCATGCAAAAGCAATTTTCGTCTGCTGGGTATTATTCTGTACTTTTACCTAATCCTGCCAATTTGCGTTTAATTGTATTAAATACTGTTTTATTTTCAAATGGGCTAAAAGGTAAAAATGTCGACACACTGGATGCAGTTGCTGTACGCGAATTAAATTGGCTGCATGCTCAATTGCAACTCTCGCAACAACAACATCAAAAAGTTTTTATTGTCATGCATATTCCTCAAAGTCTCGATGTGTATGCAACGCAACAAACAAAATTATTTACTCTGGTACATTTATGGAAATCAGCTTATTCCGAACGTTTTGTAGCGGAAATTAATCAATATGGCGCTACCATCGGTGGAATTCTTGCCGGACATTTGCATAGGAACTGGTTTCAGATAATTGCAGTTGATAATAATAAAATACCTGTAATAGGTATTACTTCCATTAGTCCAGTATTTGGCAATTATCCAGGGTTCAGGTTTATTTCTTATTTCAGCGATCCACTTCATCTCGATGATATTGTCACTTATTCTTTTCCTCTGCACGGAGCTACCTGGGAACAAACTGCGACGCGTAATGAAGTGATAGCAAGGCAAAAGTGTTGATGATAAATTACTGAAAGTTAATTTAAGGGATTCCATATGCAAACACACATTATCAAAAAGTTTTTCTGTTATTCGACTATTTTTCTTTTTTCTTCTTTTATTTATGCAGCAAATTCCACAGGATTGTACATGAATGGCCAATGGGATCCTGCTTGTGCAAAATGCTGGCCATCACCACGTACACATCAAAATAATCATTGCAAACCTTCTGATTGTGCAGTGCAGGGACATTATCATTGCAAGATGCAAAATCCACCGCTTGCCATGGATGATGATCCGCGTTTGATTCCGCTGATTAAATCAGGTCAATGTACTTATGCACCCAGTGTCAGTTTTAATGAAGGTGAGGCGGCATATATCAAAAGCCTGAATTATTGCACAACTGTACTGGATAAAATGGCAGGACGTTATATTTTACCTGCGAATCCTGAATATCCGGCGAGAAATAAACTTGATTTTTATTTCACGCATGTTAAGGCTTCCTTGTTTGGTCGATCATCTGATCAATTAAAATTGGCGATGAATTATGATATGGGAATTGGCACCAGACAAAATCGCGACAGGGCAACTGAAATCTATCGTGATGCAGCAACGAAAGGCATTCCATTTGCGCAATATGTTATTGCAGCAAGATATGCATATGGTATTTCTGTACCTAAAGACAGGGAAATGGCAATCAACTGGTTGAGCAAGGCAATAAATAATAAACCTGCAAATCTAGCAGATCAAAAAGCACAGCAAATGATAAAACCATGTGCAATTAAATTAATTGAAAGACTGACACCATCGTGATGCGACTTATTCAAACGTTATGCAGTTTTTTATTATTTTTTTCATATTGTGCCAATGCACAAGTTTATGAAATCAGTGGTTCGCCTTTTGCAACAGAAGGCGCACCACTTCCTGCTCATATCAAAACACATGGTGAAAAAACCATTCTCATTCAGCCTGTTCAGCATATGTATGGTGCATATGCTGCGAATGGCAAATTAATTCGCTGGGGAATTGCAACGGCTGGCGCTTATCAATGCAGGGATTCGCAGGATTCCTGTCGTACGCGTACAGGACAATTTCGTATTTATTCATTGGGTGATGTGGGTTGTATCTCAAATAAATATGATGGCGCACCCATGCCATATTGTATGTTTTTTAATGGCGGACAAGCTTTGCATGGTTCTTCTGATGTGCAATTCGATAATATCAGTCATGGTTGTATTCGTTTGCATGTGGATGATGCCAAATGGCTGCGTTATCACTTTGCTGAAGGTCCCACTGCTGCCAATCATTATCGCGGTACGAAAATTATTGTGGAAGCGTATTAAGGTGTTTGTGGTTTAGGAAAATTTTCATTGTGGCGCGCTGTCATTCTGAGCTGATATATATTATTGGAAAATTTGCATGGGCTGCAAATTTCGAATCCGCATCAGTGAAGGGTTCCGGCAAAAAAAATATGTTGCTCAGGCACACCAGGGTTTATGGTTTTCAGGGACGGACGTCCTGTCCTCGGCTCTCCTCGCCTCCTGGCCGCGACGCCCTTCAAACCATAAACCCTGGTGTGCCTGAGCAACATATTTTTTTTGCCGGAACCTGAAAGATCAGTTAGAAACGTCACAAAAAGCTTGCCAGGTTTTTGGGTATGTTTTGAAACAGGTCTCTCAGGATCAACTGTCATGCTGTGTAAGGGGTACGTATATTGCTTTCAAAGCGACTGCATTAACAGGGATGGAATGCTAAACGCCATGGACGGCGTGTTTGGAGCGATGAAAGCAATATACGTACCCCTTACACAGCATGACAGTTGATCCTACAAAGAAAGCGGATTTACGTTTAGATGATAATTTTGTGGGGGTACATCAGATCCTGAGCGTGCTTTTGTTCTTGCGCGAAGGATAACAGCACGCCGCAATGAAATTTTTCCCTAAACATTATATTATTGAAAAACTCATTATTCAGGATGTTAATCAACATGGATCAGCCAGCCAATTTGAATTTTTTGATTCAGCTTATAAAAAAACAACCTCTCTTTTCCCAGTTAAAGGAAGAAGAAATTACTGAGCTTGCTTCGCTTTTCAATGAAGAAAGAGCAGCAGCAGGCAAGGTAATCGTGCGTGAAGGTGACAGGGTAGATAGCGTATTTCTAATCGCCAATGGAACGGCTGATGTCAGACACGTGACCATCACCGATGGTGCGCAGTCAGTACAATCTGTCGCTATCTTAAGTTTTGGTGATGCCATTGGATTAAATGAAACCGGATTTTATTCCATTAGTGGTAACCGAACGGCAACGGTAGTAGCACTGACCGAAATGACTTTATATCGGCTTGGAGTGCCGGCTTTCCGCGGCTTTGCTTTATCGCATACCCATGTCAGTGACATCATGAATAAAAATTCCGCAAAAATATTTGAGTAAGCTTGAAAAAAATCTCTTGAACTTTTACTTATTCTTCACTAATCTACAAATATGGTGAAGAATAAGTGAAGAAATATGAAAACGCCCATACAACAAAAGATTTATGAGTATATCTGCGAGTACCTTCAGCAGGAAGGATACTCACCTTCCCTTGAAGAAATCGCCCGTGGCATTGGTATCAGCCCCAAATCCATTAGCCTGATTAGCCGTCATGTCCATGCCTTGGTGGATCAGGGACGCTTAGTTTTTCACAAAAAAGGGTATCGAAATATCCAGGTAGTGGCGGATCAGGATTTTTGTCTGCCGCTTATGGGAAGAATTGCCGCAGGTCAGCCGATTGAAGCCATTGAGCATAAACAAAATCTTGATTTGAGCTCACTGTTTAAAAGCAATCAGCATTTTTTACTCGAAGTAAAAGGTGATTCCATGATTGATGAAGGCATTCTGGATGGTGATCTGGTGATTTGCAAATCCCAGCCGAAGGCAATAGAAGGTGACATTGTTGTTGCATTGATAGATGAACAGGAGGCGACGTTAAAACGCATCTCTTACAAAATTGAAGACAGAGTGACATTGATTCCAGCGAATCCTGCATTGAAGCCTAAAGCTTACTTGCCGCATCGTGTTCGCGTGCAAGGAATATTTACTGGATTATTGCGATTGAAGCCATGACGTGGTCGCGCGCAATTATTCTAGTGGATATGAATGCTTTTTTTGCTTCAGTGGAACAACTGGATCATCCTGAGTGGCGCGGGCGCGCACTGGCAATTACAAATGGCAAACAGGGGACATGTGTAATTACTGCTTCGTACGAAGCCCGTGCTTTTGGGATTAAAACAGGAATGCGTTTGTATGAGGCGAGACGTTTGTGTCCTGACCTGATTCAAGTGCCAGCGAATCCTGAACGTTATGTTGTCGTTTCGCAAGCAATCATGCAGGCATTAACGACCTTGACACCGGACATTGAAGTTTTTTCCATCGATGAAGCATTTCTGGATGTGACTCGCTGTCAATTATTACTGGGCACGCCGGAGAAAATTGCATTAATGGCCAAGGAAAAAGTATTTGCAGCATCAGGATTACTTTGTTCGATTGGTGTCAGTGGAGATAAAACCACAGCCAAATTTGCGGCAAAACAACAAAAGCCGGACGGTTTTACAGTCATCCCACCGTGGGAAGCCAAAACACGGTTGCAACATGTGCCGGTGACTGAGTTATGCGGTATTAAATCGGGGATAGGCGGTTTTTTGGCAACACATGGTGTATTGACGTGCGGTGATATGGAAAAAGTGCCTATCAGTATTTTGGCGAAACGCTTTGGCAATCTTGGCAGGCGTATCTGGTATATGTGTCAAGGTGCAGATCCTGATCCTGTGCATACACAAGTTGCCAGTCCAAAATCCATGGGGCATGGCAAGGTGATGCCGCCTAACACATGGGAAACGGAAGTTGTAGAAACCTATCTCAGGCATATGTGTGAGAAATTAGGTTCGCGATTGCGTCATCATTATTTTCATGCGCAGCATTTTTTTATTGGTTTGCGTAATTATGATTTTGGTTGGCTGGGTGGAACCGGACAAACTTTACAGCCTACCAATGATGGCAGCGAAATTTTTCAGTTAGGTTTATTTTTATTGGCGCAGCGATGGAGGAATGAACCGGTTTATCAAATTCAGGTGACTGCACTGGATCCGCATCCTGGCGGCATGCAACTGGATTTTTTTATCCAGCCAGATGCAAGGCGAGAGCAAATAAACAAGGTGCTGGATGATATTAATGATTGCTTTGGTGAGTTTACGATTGCGCCGGCACCATTATTATTTCGTTCAGCAATGCCAAATGTGATTGCACCTGCCTGGAAACCGGAAGGACACAGACAGACTATTTCAGGAGGAAAAGTAAAAAAACAATAAATAAATGTTCAGTGTGTAGCAGGTGAGCATGTGGTGGTTTGAGCATGCAGGTGTAGAAACACACGCAATGAATTGACCTTCGGAACCGTCATATGCCAGAAGCAGTTATCTACCAACATGAAGAAAAAAAACATACGGTTTACTTTGCGCGAACAAAAGCCTTGTTACCGGTGCGACTTGCAAATGGCGAGATAAAACTTCTCACCTGGGGACGCAGACAACATGAAAATAGTGAAATGCCAGTGGGTGGATGGGCGCGACTGGCTTCAATTTACGATGGCAAATGGAGTCAATACACACCAAAACCTGTGAGGATACCCATCGATAAATTCATGAAAACGGATTATGAAGGACATGTTCACTGGTATGAAGTCACGAAAGGTCAGTATGTGCAGGGCTTGTTGACGCATGAACAAAATGAATATCGTGTTTACATTGTCACGATTATTCCTGAAATGCTGGATGTTTGTTACGATCGCTGGCCAAGAATTATCGCGCGCTGACTTGGCTCAAGCTGCATTCGCTGGGCAACAAAATTAGATGCTATTTGTAATAGTCGGAGCTGTAATTTGCTCACGAAGCTTTTGTGTTACTGTGCGGTCGTCAGTAATTTTCTTTTCACATGCATACAAACCTAAGGTAGCCAGCGCATTTGCGCCAACACAAAGAGGTGTACCAACAGCCATGCCAACAGGTATGCCAGCCAATGCAAAAACAAGTACAGGCCAATTACTGCAAGTAGCTGTTGAGCTAATACAACCGCAATGAGAGTAAATGGCATAACCAGCGTAAAATCCTCCAGTAGCGCCTCCAGCAGCACCACCCATTCCTCCTGTACATCCTGTAACTATATAAGCAAAGGAATTTATATTTTCAATAACAGGGTAGTAATCATCAAAACACTTCGCGAGAGTGGGATGGAGTTCAAGATCATTTGCCAATCTTGCAATATTGCCAGCAGGTGTTTTTTCCACAAGTTCATTTAATGCTTTTGAAGTTAGCCGTAGTGCAATCAAGCCTGTAGACATTATTTCCTTTTTTTTGCCATCTTCTGATTTATAGAATTGATTTTCCTTATACCAGATATCCTGTGAAATAATATTTATTGCATCGTGAGACACGTTCTCCAGAGTTGCATTAATTTTTTCTTGATGCCCATCGCTGTATAGCTGGTGATATTGTGCGTAATAAGTAATTTTGCTGATCGTATTTTGTGAAAAATCTTCGTTATGCTGTTTCACCAAATGACTTTTTTCACCAAACTTAGTAACGTCTTGCAACTCCATTTTCATCATTTTTAATTCTGTTCTGAGCGCCATTATTGTATGCCTCATCTATGTGTTTATGGTGCTTACGCTATCAGAAACCAAACTCCAAGTCATCCGCGCATATTGCCAAATTTTGCGCATGCTGCAAAAGTCTGTTAAAGTCGCCTTCATTCCCGTTGCAAAAACCCATGATTGAGGATTGTCATGTTAGCTGATAAACGTGCAAGTTTATTAAAAAATAAAGAGATATTTATATCCTGCGTTGTGCCTGTCTATAACGAAGAAAATCATATTGAAGATTTTATTGCCACCTTGCAAAAAACATTAGCCGCGCTCAGTGATCGTTATGAAATCATTCTGGTCGATGATGGCAGTCGTGATAAAACGCTGGAAAAAATTCGACATTTGCCACATCCAGTCAAGGTGCTGGGATTGTCACGCAATTTTGGCAAGGAAATTGCACTGACTGCCGGTATTGATCATGCCTCGGGTGATGTTGTCATTCTGATGGATGCGGATTTTCAGCATCCGGTGGAAATCATTCCTGTATTTTTGCAGCATTGGGCAGAAGGTCAGGATATGGTTTATGGCGTGCGGCAGAATCGTGAATCAGAATCCTGGCTCAAACGTAATCTTGCCAATTTGTTTTACTGGACGATGCAAAAAATTACGCATATTGATATCCCGGAAAATGCCGGCGATTTTCGTCTCATGGATCGCAAGATTGTGGATGCCTTGCAGACATTTCCTGAGCGCACACGTTTTATGAAAGGTTTGTATGCGTGGGTAGGATTTAAAAGCATGGGCGTGCCATTTACTGTGCAGGAGCGTGCATCAGGCAAAAGTTCATGGGGTTTCATGCGACTAACAGAGCTTGCCATCACGGCTATCACTTCTTTTTCCGCTGTGCCGTTGCGCGTGTGGGGATTTATTGGTTTTGTGATTTCATTGATTTCCCTGATTTATGCGATTTACATTGTCACGGTGACATTGATTTACGGTGCAGATTTGCCAGGCTTTCCCACACTGGTTGTCGCCATTATGTTTTTGGGCGGCATACAATTATTATCCATCGGCATTCTGGGCGAATATATTGCAAGAATTTTTACAGAAGTAAAACAGCGTCCGCGTTATTTGCTGCAATGCAAGGTGGGATTTGATGAGTAAAATATTATTTTTCCAGGTATGTCGTTTCGGTATTGTAGGATTGACTGCCGCCTGTATTCATTTCATGACAGTCATTTTGCTGGTGCAAAATTTTATGTTGCCACCATTATCTGCGAATATTTTTGGATTCATGTTTTCATTTCAGATCAGTTACTGGGGGCATCGTCTCTGGACATTTTCCACGACAGAAGTCTTGCATCGCGTTACATTTTCCCGATTATTATTTCTGCAAATCATGAATTTTTGTGCCAATGAACTTTTGTTTTATATATTTCTAACCTTGAATTTGCCATATCCATTAGCACTTATTATTGTGCTGGCGGTATTACCTATCTTCACTTTCTTTTCCAGTAAAGTATGGATATTCAAGGCGTGAATTACAGTTTTCTTCTCTTCTGAGGAGGAACAAGCTTATTGATGTTATCAAGATGAGATGCTTTCGAAAAGAATATTAATTTATGTCCCGGACCTCCAAACCCCCTGTAATCTGACTTCGCGATTTTAAAAAATCGATAAAAAATTCTGTTAAAAAAAGAATTGATCTTGATTTTTGATTTGATGTTTTTCCTTAAACAAAATTGCTTAAGCTTGTTCATATGCGTGAGCAGGATGGTGGGCGAGAGATCCTTTGTTAATTCTGTACGGTATCCAGCTATTTTGTTTCTAATACTCTTATCAAGCTTGGGGTTTTTTTCGAGTTGTTGCGCAGCATCAATCATGCCTTTACGTTTTGCTTCAAGCGCCTGCAAAGCGGGACTGATTATATATTTATGAGCGGTTTTAATGCTGGATTGATGCACCAGATTTAGCAGTTCATTGACAAGCAAGCCAGCGGAAATATTTTTGTCGCCAGAATATTTCTCTATCCAGTTCTGATGCAGGAGAGGATTTCTGTTTATGCTAATCAGTGTGTCATATCTTTGTCGCAATGCATCATGAAGGCTGATGAACGCTTCATCTTCATATAATTTATTTTTATCAGATAATTTGCTGATATTGATAATCATATCGCGCAGCATGGTTATTAATGTTTCGCGATAATAATCTGCGGATTCCCTTTTAATGACGTCACTGCGTATTTGCCTTTTTGCGCACAGGAGATCAGCGCTACCATGCGCACTTTTCTCATGATCATAAGAATCCAGCAAATGATGAATCATATTTTCCACGCCACGCACATCACGCAATTCCATAATGGTAGAATTGTTTTTAGCTACAGATTTTTCTTCTTCACTGGATGTTTCATCATTCAGATTAACAATGATGGGTGTTGAAGCTGATTGCGGCAGTAAAACCGGCACCATATATTTAAGAATATTTTCAGAGAATAATTTTTTTAAAGCTGGCTGATCATCAATTAATTCTGGCGATAATTGAATACGAAAATATGGCTGTGCTGCTACTGGAAATATCAGAATAACTTCGGCGGAATGATTCCTGGTGGCATGCATATAACTTAACTTTTTTTCTTTTGAGGAATATGCGCTGGTAAAATCAATGTATGAACGGCTCATCAGGGAAAATCCTTTTATTTTAATATTTTAATTAGCTAATTGTAGGTTTATTACTTAACAGAAGAATGCCATCATTTTCCGCAATAAAATAATAACTTGACGCCTGTTTTTTAAAATGATCGTAATAATTCTGATTCACAAAAACAAAAACGCGTTTATTACCATACCATTTTTGCCAGAAAATTTCTTCCGTAATTAACCAGTCACTCGTGTTCTGAAACGGCATGCCATACCATAATTCACGTAACCAGTTATCATTATAAGGAATTTTGGGTGATGACCAGTCAGCAACAATGGTTACACGTTTTTCCAGATATAGCGGAATATCCTGATAAAATTTGAAATAATGAATGACTTCTTCATCACCCTGTCGCAAGGTTTTTAACACAGTCACCAGTGGCTTAGCTGAATGCTGATTCAGGTATTTTGCTCCGACAGTCAGCATGGACAAAAAGAAAATATTACTGATAACGAGTAGCAAAAATAAGCGAGCTGCTTTTGATCGCCATAAAAATAATATCAGGAGACACTGAGTGAGTAATATAAACATCATGATGTTGAGGTAAGGCATGAAATCTGCGGGAAGATTCATCCAGTGATTTTGTTTCGCGCAAACGAAAAATACAATCATGTCTGCGCTCATGATGGCAGCAAGGGCTTTGCCCAGTTTTATTCCCCGATTGGTTGTTTCTTGCCATGTGCAGGATAAATATCGGGCGACCAGCAGTGCAAGAGGTGGAAAAATTGGCAGGATATAAGTAATCATTTTTGAATGCGGAACAGAGAAAAATATGAAAACAATTCCTGTCCATAATAATAAAAATAATTCTGCCTGATGATTAAATCGTGCTTGCCATGCTTGACGAATATTGACGGTAAGTGCTTGCAACAAAAAACTCGTCCAGGGAAAAAAGCCGATCAGCACTATGGGCAAATAAAACCAGACAGGAGTTGGATTATTGAAAGTGGTAGTAGAAAGAAAACGCGTGACTTGCTGTGTTACGAAAAAATAATGTAAAAATTCAGGATTCGCTTGCTGGACGAGATAATACCAGGGAAACACAATAAGAGCGATCAGCATCAATCCCGTTAATAAATGGATGCGCAATAGCAATTTCCAATTTGACAAAAGGAATATCCAGGCTCCTGTAATCATGATAGGGAAAACAATTCCAATTAAACCTTTGGTCAGAAAGGCAAGCGCTGCTGAAATATAAGCTGATAACAAAATGACAGAGCGATATTTTCCATCGTTTTGAACACCAGTCAGAAATAAAAGTAATGACGTGCTAATCAGTACAGCAACTTCAAGATCGAGATTGGCATAATGTGCGCCGCAAAAATAAAGTGGGGAAGTGGCGAGGATGATGGCGGCCAGTAATCCCGTGCGACGATCAAATAATTGTCTGCCGCAAACATAAGTGATGAGACAGCCGAAGATACCAAATATCGCAGGAAAAAAACGTAATGCCCATTCCTTTAAACCGAACAGTTTGATGGCAGCTGCTTGCAGCCAATAATAAAGAACAGGTTTGTCGAGAAAGGCAACACCATTGACGCGTGGTGTGATGTAATCGTTGCTGGCAATCATCTCGCGGGCAACTTCGGAATAACGTCCTTCATCAGGTGTGAATAAGGGATAACCGCCTAGCCAGAAGGTATAGAAAATGATCAGTAGCGTGCCAAGAAACAGCAAGTCACTGGCGAGAGTTGATCGCGATTTCACGTTTTCAGGTAACACGGGCAGTTTCTCTTGTTGATTTTGTTAAAGTATTTTAAGCTGGCACTCCATGAAGAAACGCATTGTACTGTGTGCTGATGATTATGGGCAAGCTAAAGCGATCTCGCTTGGCATCCTCGACTTGCTGGAAAATGGCAGGTTATCTGCAACCAGTTGCATGGTAAATCTCCCGGATTGGCAGGAACAGGCAAGCTGGCTGATTCCCTTCCAGGAAAAAATCGATATTGGCCTGCATTTTAATTTGACGCATGGCAAAGCGCTTGCCGCTCTATATCGCAGCAAACATGGCGATGTATTTCCATCGTTATCCCAGCTTATTTCCCGTTCGTATTTGCATTCCTTGTCACAAACTGCGATTGAAGCCGAACTCAATGCGCAAATTGATTACTTCGTGAATGCGCTGGGATTTTTGCCGCATCATATTGATGGTCATCAGCATGTTCATCAATTTCCAGTGATACGTCAGGCAATCATCAATGTTTATGAACAGCGTTTGCGCGCCAGCAATACTTATATACGGTTGATAAGCGGACGTCTGATGTTGATGGATTGGTTTCGGCACACCAAGAAATGTATTGTGCATATGCTCGGTGCAACTGCCATGAAGAAATTGTTGCAGGCAAATAACATTCCACATAATTCTACTTTTTCAGGAATTTATTCTTTTGCCCTGGCCGAACAATATTCAGCCTTTTTTCCGCAATTTTTGCAGTCAGTAGATGAGAGTGGTTTGATCATGTGTCATCCGGGGCTTGCTGAAGCTGATGATGGCATCGCGAAGGCCCGTTTTCTGGAATATCAATATTTCAAGAGTGAAAAATTTATCAACGATTTGCAGGCAGCTCAGGTGGCAATAAAGCGGTTTCATTGTTGGGATATTCTGATATAATCTAGCGTCATTAATTTGTCCTTCCTTTAAGGTTTATCCTCGTGGTAAGGTTACAGATTCAAGTCAATTTTTTTAATATAGTAAAGGTGAGTTATGGCAGCACGTGAAATCGGAACTGTAAAATGGTTCAACAACAGCAAAGGTTATGGCTTTATTCAGCGTGATCAGGGTGGAGATGTATTTGTTCACTACAGAGCAATTCGTGGTGATGGCTATCGCACGCTCGAAGAAGGAATGAGAGTGGAATTCACTGTAACGCAAGGCCAGAAAGGTCTTCAGGCTGAAGACGTTATTGTTGTTAAGTAACAACGAATCGATTCCTGGTAAAAAATACCGCCTGAGCTTATGCCTGGCGGTATTTTTTTATCTAAAAATAAGAGAAAAAGATTTTGCCAAAAGTCGCAGAGCTTGAAAAAAAGCTATTACATTATACAGGCAAGGCCATTGCTGATTTTGACATGATAAAACACGGTGATCGCGTCATGGTGTGTTTATCAGGCGGCAAGGATTCCTTTACCATGATGCATGTTTTGCGTTTGTTGCAGCAGCGTGCAAAAGTGGATTTTGAATTATTTGCATTTACACTCGATCAGGCACAACCCGGCTGGAATGATAGCGGATTACGCGCCTGGTTAAACGAGCGTAAAATTCCTTTTGAAATTTTGACGCGTGATACTTATTCCATCGTAAAAGAAAAAATTCCTGAAGGACAAACTTATTGTTCCCTGTGTTCACGTTTGCGTCGCGGAATTATTTATCGTTATGCGGAAGAAAAGGGTTTCAATAAAATTGCGCTTGGTCATCATCGCGATGATCTGATTCGCACTTTGCTGATGTCCATTCTTTACAACGGTGAAATTCGTTCCATGCCACCAAAATTATTAAGTGATAACAGGAAAAATATTATTATCCGTCCGTTAGCATATTGTCAGGAAAAAGATATTGCTGCATTTGCGAGCGCTTTGGCTTTCCCGATTATTCCTTGCAATTTATGTGGTTCGCAGGAAAATTTGATGCGCAAACGCGTCAAGCATTTGATTGATCAGCTGGCAGAAGAAAACCCCAAAGTCCCCAGCAATATTCTGCATGCTTTATCCAGCATCAAACCCAGTCAATTGATGGATAAAAAATTCTGGGATTTCAAACATCTGGAAGAACAGCAAGGTGAAGACGATATAAAAACTTTTCCCTTCGATGAAATGGAATCAGCATTTGGCTAATCTGAATTATCTGCAAACCAGCATTTTATTTATTCTACTTGGCATTTTTTCTATTGCTTATGCGCATGAGGAAAAGATCATGTTTAACAATAAAATTATTATTACTTCTCCAAATAGACAAAAAAATCTTGACCAATCGCATTTTGCTGAAAGAAACGATATTCAAAATATTATTGATGAATTAAATAATTCAACCAAAGATGCCTATGCTGCGAGTCTGCCTTTGATTGCAAGTGCTGAATTGGGTGATCAGTCACGTTATATCATCATGCTGGCAAAGATGCTTGAACAACTTGAAGTATTAGACAAGAGTAGCGAAAAAAACTGGATGCAAAATAATTCCTTCAAGGCGTGGATGTGGGGACGAATATTATTGGCAGCAGATAGCATGAATGATATTGCTACTGTTAATAAAGCCAAAGATGTTTTGAAAGAGCTCTTAAAAGCTGATCTCACTCCGCAGGATAATTTTGCCTTCTACACCTGGGCGTGGGGATATCGAGCAGCGCTTGATCAAAAACAATATGCAAATTCGAAAAAAAGAATGCTGAATGATGCTGTGACTTTAACTGAAAAATATAATCTATCGCGTGATGATGCCATGTTATCCGATGCATTATGGGCATGGGTCATGAATTTACAGGCAGCTGCTTTTGCAGAAGATCAGGAAACGTATCAGTGGATAAAGGAACAGATCAAGATTGTTTGTGGCAAAGAAACAGTAACAGCAGCTCTGGAAGAGGGTTTATTAAGAACATTGGAATCCAATGATTACCCTGCGTGGGCAATGGCGAAAATACGTTATGCAGCGATTGTCATGAATGATCATGAGTTGTATCAGGAAATTGAAAGTGCGTTAACAGCTTCACTGGATGGCGCGAAAAATGGAAATGCACAAGCTGAATATGCATTGGCTGTTCTGGATAATCAGCTGGCGATTGAAGCTGCGCAGAAATTAAAAGTTAGGTATCAATATTCTTGACATGGTACTATTTCATGGTACTGTGCTACAATGAATAAAAAGCACCAAAAAATACTACAACAAATCTTTCAGCAGCCTGTTCAGTCAGGTATTGTCTGGAGAGACATTGAAGCGTTATTAAAGGCTTTAGGTGCTGAAATATCTGAGGGAAGTGGGTCTCGAGTGAGGATTGCTTTAAATGATGTACGTGCTGTATTTCATCGTCCTCATCCTCATAAGGAAACTGATAAAGGTGCAGTTGTTTCAATGAGACGATTTTTAACAGAGGCGGGTATCACATGCTAATGTACAAAGGTTATATAGGACATGTTGAGTTTGATGATGAAGCCGATATTTTTCATGGTGAAGTGATCAATACACGAGATGTCATTACTTTTCAGGGAAAAACTGTCGCTGAAATCAGAAAAGCTTTTCGGGAGTCAGTCGATGATTATCTTGAATTTTGCGAGAAGCGTAATGAAGAACCCGATAAACCATTTTCAGGAAAATTCAATCTTCGTATTGATCCTGAATTGCATCGACAAGTTTACATTACTGCGAAACAACATAAGATGAGTTTAAATCAATGGATAACTGATGCAATTAGACATCACATTCATGAATAAGTCTCTGTCTAATACACCTATTTTTTAAATCCAAAATACGTTAGCGCCACGCCGAGAATCAAATCGATGCCAGCGCTTACGTAGAGTAATTTTATATCGCGCAAAAAAAGCATGGTTGTTTTATCGATCATGTGTGGGAAAAATAAAATGCTGAGACCTTTGAGTAGAATTATCCATGCAATGATCGTGATAATCACACGCCAATTCCATTCCCAGATATTATGACTAACAACCATCAGCAAACCTAAAATCACAGTAAAAAACCCAGTGACATACATTAACGGTGCATTGCCAATCAATGCGTGAATCAAACTGACATTCATGTGCATATTCGTAAACAGCATCATGCTGATAATAATGAGATAAATTCCGAGTACTTTACTTAAGAATCTGGATGTATTCATATAAAAAACTCCTTTATACAAGCACCTGATTGTTCTTGTTAATCTGTTCATGAAGAATGATCGCTATACTATTAAATATAACAAAAATATTTCCTGCATGTTTTTCAGAGGAGTGAACATCATGAAAGAATCCATCAGAAAAATATTGGGAGTCATGGCGCTCGCTGCCTGCATTGCTTGTCCTGCAACTGTTCTTGCAGCGCATGGCGGTCATGGAGGCGGTGGTGGTCATGGAGGCGGAGGCTGGCATGGAGGCGGAGGCAGTTGGCACGGCGGCGGTGGCAATTGGCACGGCGGTGGCAACAACTGGCACGGTAATAACAACTGGCATGGCAATGGCAACTGGCATGGTAATTGGAACAATGGCTGGTGGGGTGGAACTGGCGTATATTTTGGCGTTAGCCCTTATTATTACGACGATGATGATTGCCAGTGGATACCCGCATATTATGACGAATATGGCAATTATGAACCCGCACATCAGGAATGTGATTAATCATTAAGGATTAAGTCATTTCCGATAGTAGTTGCTTCGTTTCCTCATTGAGTGATTGAAGCAAATGAGGCAAGTTATTTATGACATTTGTCTTGAGATCATTTTCAATCGCGGCAATGAGGGTTTTTAAGCGTGGCAAGCCGCAATAACATAATGCGCCATGCAGTTTATGCACTTGCTTGCTCATTTGCTCATAATTCTCATCCTGCCAGGATTGATTAATAGCAGCGACTTCACGAGGTAATGTCTGCACCAGCATTTCGAGAATTTCCTTTGCGATATCCTGTTTATTTCCAGCCAGCTTTAATGCCTGATCCCAATCAATGATGGGAAGTTGTTGCAGATCCATAATTTATTCTCCAATTATTATTTTTCGAATACAGCCATTGCTTCAATATGTGCAGTGTGCGGAAACATGTTCATGATGCCGACCTGCTTGAGTGTATAGCCGTATAAATTCACCAATTCACCTGCATCACGCGCTAATGTCGCGGGATTACAGGAAACATAAACAATTTTTTTTGCACCACTTGCAGCAATGAAAGGTAAAATTTCCTTTGCACCTGCTCGCGGTGGATCCAGCAAAATTTTATCGAAACGTGATGTCATCCAGTCAGCATCACTCGGCGGCTGCATCAGGTTAGCAGCATAAAATGCAGCATTTTTGATGTGATTGTGGGAAGCATTATCCGTTGCACGCATAACCATTTCCTCGCTTCCCTCTATGCCGATGACTTGTTTTACATATTTTGCAATTGGCAGGGTGAAATTGCCAATGCCGCAAAATAGGTCAAGCATGTAATCCTCTGGCTGTAGCTGTAGCAAGAAAAGAGCCTGATTTACCATCAGTCGGTTCATTTCAAGATTAACCTGGGTAAAATCCAGCGGATGAAATAAAAATTCGAGCTGCTGATCTGGTAGCGTGTAAGTCAGTCGATGTGCGCTATTCTGCGGCCATAATTTTTCTATGGGCGCAGGTGAATTAGGTTGTAAATAAATCTGAAATTGATATTGCTCAGCGAATTGAATTAATTTTTCATGATCATTGGCAGACATTGGCTGCATATGTCTGATGACGAGTGCGATATCTGTATCACCAATGGCAATTTCGATTTGCGGAATGGCCTGATAAATTTCAAGTGATGCAATGAGCTGACTCAATTGCGGCAAGCGTTCACCAATCGCAGGATGAAGTACAACGCAATGTTCAATATCAGCGAGATAACGGCTGGATTTTTCGCGAAAGCCAATCAGCAATTTATTTTTTTTAATAACATATTTCACACCTAAGCGCGCCTTGCGCCGATAACCTTTGCTCATCGCATGCAAAGGCGCAAGAATATTTTCTGGTATGACTTTGCCAAAATGTTTTAATTGTTCGAGCAAGGTATTTTGTTTCAACTGTATTTGCGAATCGTCATTCATATGCTGCAAATTGCAACCACCACAAATACCAAAATGCTGACAAGGTGGTGTAACACGCAAAGGCGAAGGCGTAATAATTTTCGTGATATCTGCTTCATTGTATTGTGAGCGTTTTAGCGTGATATTGCAGGTCACCACTTCTTCTGGCAAGGCACCGCTGACAAAAGTTGTTTTATTGGCCACCTGAGTGATACCACGTCCATCATGGCTGAGTGACTGGATGGTCACTGCTTTTTCCCTGTCATTTTTGAGCTGTAAATTCATGTGATTACAAATACCATTAAAAGTAATAACTTAGATCCATGCGCTTTTTTAGCGAGTAAGACTATATATTCATTGGCAAAAAAATACAAATCTGTACTTAATTTGTAAAGTTCGAAAAAAACTCTATACTGGAATAAAGGGATGATAAATGAGTGTTTTCGCAAGAAATGTTCCGAAACCGTTAAGTGAGAAAATAAGGAGATTATGATAGTAGCGTGGTGTGCAAGTCTTCCATGCAGAAGAAAGCCTAAAGCGCTCTGAGATCTCCACTTTAACAAAACCAGGTTTCATGAGACGTTCTTCGAGAACACTCTTTTATAACGAATCGTTTCCTTCGCGCCTTTTCTTTTTTACAGAGGCGTTTTTTTTGCGCGAAGCATTATCGACTAATATTGAGGGACAAATATGTCAAATCCAATTATTGAAAATGAAAAAAAATTTGGTGCAAATAATTATGCTCCTTTACCAGTAGTATTAGTGCGTGGTGAAGGCGTTTATGTGTGGGATGATGCTGGTAATCGATATCTCGATATGATGAGTGCATATTCTGCAGTTAGCCACGGACATTGTCATCCACGTCTCGTAAAAGTACTACAGGAACAGGCGGCGAAATTGGCGATTGTTTCGCGTGCATTTTATACCGATAAATTAGGCGCATTTCTGGAACGTGCCTGCAAGCTAACTGGATTTGAAAAAGCGCTTGCCATGAATACTGGTGTTGAAGCAGTGGAAACTGCACTCAAGGCTGCACGTAAATGGGCATATAGCATAAAAGGTGTTGCAGAAAATAAAGCAGAAATTATTGCGTGTAACGGCAATTTTCATGGACGCACAATTACAGCAGTTGGTTTGTCATCCACACCACAATATCGCAAGGGATTTGGGCCATTTCCTGATGGATTAAAATTAATTCCTTTTGGCGATGTAGATGCACTGGAAAAAGCAATTACACCGAATACAGCAGCATTTCTGGTAGAACCCATACAAGGTGAAGGTGGAATTAATGTACCGCCACAAGGTTATTTAAAAGCATGTGCTGAGATTTGCAAAAAAAATAATGTCCTGATGATTTGTGATGAAATACAAACTGGATTAGGCAGAACCGGCAATTTACTCGCATTTCAGCATGAAGGCATTCAACCTGATGCGATTGTACTGGGAAAAGCATTAGGCGGTGGTTTGTTACCTGTTTCATTATTTTTAACACGCAAGGAAGTAATGGATGTGTTTATGCCAGGTGATCATGGCAGCACATTTGGTGGTAATCCACTCGCTGCAGCGGTGGGAAAAGCAGCGTTAGATGTATTGATAGAAGAACATTTGATTGAGCGTGCAGCAGAATTAGGTAAATATTTTCAGGAAAAATTGCGCACATTGCATTCGCCCTTAATTAAGGAAGTGCGTGGCAGGGGATTGCTGATTGGTCTTGAAATTGATGGTCGTTATGATGCGCATGAGATTTGCCTGAAATTGCTAAAACATGGGATTTTAACAAAGGAAACGCATAAAACGGTGATACGTTTTGCACCACCGCTCATCATCAGTAAAGAGCAGATTGATGTAGTGATAAATGCGCTGAATCAGGTATTGGTGGAAGCAGAAATGGAATTAGCGTGATTATTTATCTCCAGCTAACCAGTCGGCATCGACTTCAAATTCTGTAGCAATTTTTTCGAGCGTATCTTTTGCGGGAAGTTGATGGCCATCCAGCATGCTAAATGCAGAATGTCTGGGAATATCCACCATTCTCGAGAGAATGACAGAACGTTCACGCATGGAAGCAGGTGCACCAGATTCATCCAGACAATGATTTAATCTTTCGGTAAAAATTTTTGCGTTTGGTGACACGACTTCCTCCTTGATATCGCGAATGACACAAATTCGTTTTGAGTATACTTAGGGCGTTAGTGTCGGACAATCATGACAAACCCGTTTGGTTATTATTGTTTTTACCAGGTGATATTAGTACCTGTCATTTCTTATGATCATAAAAACCTGCTGCAATTAGCGTATTCCGCAATAAAACTGCAACCGTCATTGGCCCTACACCACCAGGAACTGGCGTAATCCATGCTGCTTTTTCGCGTGCAATATCGAATTCCACATCACCAGCGAGTGTGCCATCTGAGCGTCGTGTAATGCCAACATCCACCACTGTTGCGCCGGATTTAATCCATTCACCTTTAATGAAATGTGGTTTACCTACAGCAGAAACCAGAATATCTGCCTGTTTCACGAAATATGGCAAATCATGTGTGAAGCGATGACAAACAGTAATCGTTGCGCCTGCAATCAAAAGTTCAAGCGCCATGGGTCTGCCGACAATATTGGATGCACCGACAATCACCGCATGTTTGCCTTTATATTGCTGATGAATATGATCGAGCAGCATCATGATGCCAGAAGGTGTGCAAGGTCTTAATTTTGGACGGCGTTGTGCCAGGCGTCCGAGATTGTAAGGATGAAAACCATCGACATCCTTGTGTGGATCAATATGGTCCAGCATCTTGTTGGCATGAATATGATCGGGCAGGGGCAGTTGCAATAATATGCCATCGATTTTGTCATCCTGATTGAGGGCATGTATGAGTTCGAGCAAGTCATGTTCGGAAGTGGATTCTGGCAAGTCGTGATAAAAAGACTGGATACCAACTTGTTCGCAAGCTTCGCGTTTATTGTTTACATAAATACTCGATGCCGGATCATTTCCGACCAGAATGACAGCAAGGCCAGGACGGCGTTTACCTTCCTGCATTTTTTCCAGTATTTTTTCGTGAAGTTCATTTTTTAACTGGGCGGCGAGCGCTTTACCGTCGATTAATTGTGCTGTCATGAAGGTATGAATACTCATGTTTGTTGAAAAGTGAGCATAACATATCATAAAAAAAACACATTTCAATCAAGACCATTGACGATGCTGGTGGCAGTCCAGTATTATCCCAGCTCTAAATTTTATGCGTCATGAATGAAACGGGGTATAGCGCAGTCTGGTAGCGCGCCTGCTTTGGGAGCAGGATGTCGGGGGTTCAAATCCCTCTACCCCGAAAAGAATCGGTGGCAGATAGATCCAGTGCGCCCGTAGCTCATTCGGATAGAGCACCGGCCTTCTAAGCCGGGGGTGACAGGTTCGAATCCTGTCGGGCGCGATAAAATTCAAGTTTGAAATGGTGGACGTAGCTCAGCTGGTAGAGCCCCGGATTGTGATTCCGGTTGTCGCGGGTTCGAACCCCGTCGTTCACCCAGTGTTATACAAAGATGGGCCGCTAGCTCAGTTGGTAGAGCAGATGACTCTTAATCATCGGGTCGTAGGTTCGATCCCTACGCGGCCCAGAAGGTTGATAGTAATAACCACTATTTATTAATTCGCAATTTCATTAGACTACCTACATATCAGATGCAAATCGGTACTTAACTTAAGGTAAATATCCATGAAAGCACTAATGAGTGATAAGTTACGTAAGATTCTGCGTGATCCTAAATCCAGAAAAGCTCTCGAAGAAGGCGTTTCAAAATTAAATAATAATAATAGTGAAAAAATTTCCATTGCTGGCCATAAATATGAAATTAAATTTGTGCAGATTGATCCAAACGAAAAAAAATAAAGATGATATAAATAATGAATATAGCATTTCCAGCTCTTCTGATTTTTCTTTTTATTTTGCCAGGGTTTATATTTACACAGGCATTTTATCAAACTGAAAATATTACATTAAATTATGTCTCATTGACAGGAAAAGCGCTCATGAGCATCGGCGCAACCTTCATTTTGAATTTTTTATGGATAATTCTCGTTTATTCGTTTTTGAATATACAGATTAATTTAAATGCTTTTTTAGTGTTAATTGCTGGAGTGCAAAGCGATATATATGCGAAGACAATTGCAAGTACTACGTCTTTGCAGATAATGCAAACAATAATGTATTTAGTAAGTATTTATGTTGCTGCATATGTTAGCGGATTCTCTATACGCCGGAGTATACGAAAAAGTAAATTGGAGAAACGATATCCATTTTTGAGAATGGATAGTCCTTGGTATTATCTTTTTACTCTTTACGATTGCAATAATGATGCTGCTGACGGAGTTAGGGTGGCTGCAATTATCGAAGCAGCAGGTAAAGCTTATTTATATCTTGGCTGGCTTGATAAATTTTATCTGGATGTTTCTGGTGATTTGTTGCGTTTGGTTTTGGTTGGAGCAATGCGTCGCGAAATGGGGGCGGATAAGCAATATCAGAACAATTCAATTAATGAGAGATTTTATCCCATTGATGGTGATTATTTTATTTTGAAGTATTCGGAAATTAAAAGTTTGAATGTGCAGTATTTGAAGATTCAGGATGTATGAAAGAATCCTGTAATTTCTATTTAAATTAATGCTAACCTTGGCATGAGTCGTTTAATCATCTAAAGATAACTTTTTGATTTTTTTAAATTAATAAAAATACTAATAACTCCAATTATAATATTTATTTAACAAATGGGGTGTACATTTATGCGTATGTACGTAGCCAAACGCAAAAAGCAGAAAGACAGGAATCCAGTTAGAAGGAAATCTTAAATGACATCGCAAAAGCCAAAAAAAAATGATTTGCGCTTCGGAAATTTATATTGGCAAATTAGAAAAGAATATTTTGTTATTATGCACGATGCTTCTCAAGCATATGATAAAATCATAATGACTTTTTCAACTATATCACTGGGATTTTCTTTTGGATTGGTTAGTTATAAAGGAATAGCAAATTTAAATTGCTTTGCAATATTGGCAGGATTTGTATTGATTTTATCTATAGGATTATCGTTGTATTCACTATGGCTGAGGCAGGATTTTAGTGAAAATGCCATGAGGAATTGGAAGAAGGTATACAAGGTCGAATGGGAATATAATAATAAAGAAGAAATTAAGCAGTTTGAAAACTCTGCTGCAAAGAAAATGGTGTATACGCAAGCATTATCGGGAATATTTTTTGTCTCGGGGTTGTTTTTTATTCTCGTATTTGTTACAGCTAATTTGCATTAGTTAATCTTGTAATTTTATATAAATTTTTACGCTTATTGATTTCATATTATAATAGCTTCTTGGCAAAAAAATTACCCTCATCCAATTCATCCAATCTCAAATTCTTGATCCCCACCGCTTTAGCGCACTGCAGAAAGAATGCGAATTGAAAAGCTCCGCGTGCCATTTTATTTGCTATGCTTGCATGCGTTTCATGGACGCCGATTTTTTCAAGCATTGCGACCAATTCCTCATAGCTGATATCGCGTCGTTTCAATTCAGCTTTGAGAATTCCTGATGCAATCTTGTTCCAGTCGAGTTTTTTCATGGCAAGCCTGACATAAATAAACTCGATAATGCAAAGCGCTAATATATATGTCAAATCAGCTTGCATTTATTATCATATACGATAAAATATTACCTAATACGATAATTATCTATGGAGCATAATTCATGATTTTTGCAGCCGAAGTGTATGGAAATAGCGAGTTCTCCTTTTCCCATAAAGAAGAAATAGCGAAAGGTGAATTGATTGAGATAACAGATGCAGCCATAAATGCTGGTTTCAGATTTCCTGTCGTTATGACACGTGCTGTTTGGCTAGAGTGCATCGAATCAATTCATGATAGAGAAAATGGAATATCCCTTCAGGAAAAAAGATCAAGATTACAAAATATACTAAGTAAGATATATTCCGAATGCAGGCGATATCTCTGGAGTTCATCATTTGTTTGTCAGATATCGAATCATGTTAATGTGAAAGTAGTTATTGGCATCGTTAATAATGGTGATGTTGTTATAACAATTATGCTGCCATATGAGAATTAAATAATTCCAGGAAATATCAATGAGTATTAATGATCTGACTTGCCTATCTGTTTATAGAAATTTATTGAATATACTACTTACTTTCATTTTTATCTTTGACCTTTGGATAATTGTAAATGTATGTCCCTAAAGTAATTGGCTCACAGGGTGTGAGCCAATTTCAACGTCAGGGTCAGTGTGGTGACAGCGTTCAGTATAGTGAAATCATGGTGCCTTTAGCTTGACCCTTTATTTTGTATGCTGTAAATTTCTGGAAAGAAAAACCTGAGAAAAATTAAAAAAACGAAAGAAGTAAACCTTACAGGAAGGATATCCCCGAAATGTCAAATACTAGAGCAATAAATTATTTTTTAAATATTAAAGGTTCCCTTATTGTTTCATTTTTATCTGCTGCGTTAAGCGCATTGAAAGAGTATTTATTTGAATCTCAAGATTATTGTGGATACCATAAATCATGCATAATTGACGATAAAAAAGTTATTCGTCATTACACGATTGCTAAAAATGATGAGCTTGAGTTAAAACGTATTGGAATGATCACGCAACAAAGCTATGCGGATTCTGGATATAAAGGAATTCTTATTGTTGAATTTAAACCGGATGATTGTTTGGCGTCGACATATGCTTTTCCTCACAAAGGAAGAAGTGGAGCAGTCGTAACTTTTAACTATCCTGAAATCAAAACATATACACCCGAACAAGTTTATGCTGTTGCAGGTCATGAAGCTGTACATGGGATGCATAGACATTATCCATCACTTACAAATGTTTTGTGGTGGGGCATAAGCATGGGCGCATTATCGTATGCTGCGATCAACGCATATAAAACACATTGTACATTTTCAAAAGTGCCTACAGTTCAAGCATCGGCTTATATAACTTGCTCTACAGCTATAATTGCATTATTTGCTCATGCTGCCATAAAAGGTATTGATAAATTATGTGAAATTGATGCTGATATTACCTCGGTTAAAAAGCTTGGCACTAGCGAACAGCTTATTCAGGTTTTTGAGCGATTAGCTAAAGAACCATCAAAAAAAACAAAAACGACGAAGCATTTTTTATCCGATGTATGGTTATTTAAAACTCATCCCGAGTATCAAACTCGTATTAATTATTTACAACACTTCAAGCAAGATGATATTTCATCAAAATTAATTAATTCTAAAAAAAATCTGGTGATGTTTAATGATAAATCTGCAGATTATAATGATTCAAAAATTGAAACAGATACGGTGTTTAATTCAATATACGTTTGTAAAATTTAAATGATTAGAAATTTAAAACGAAATTGACGTAATTGACATCACGACGCAACATCATTGTCTGCATTATCGGCAACATGCTGGAGTGGTATTGACAATTGCATGGTATATCATCGTGTGCGCAATGGTTCCCTTCATTATCGTTAAAAGCAGTGTTTCTGATGAGTATGGTATACAAAGCAGTTTGATTACCTCATGATTTTATTCCATTTAATATTATGACCCCGTTCTGTTGTTATACTAGTAATAAAATAATATTAAAAAAACGAGGATGGGAATGCTGTCACAGAACGAGCAAAGCCTCAATCATGGAAAAGGTGATGTCGGCGCGCAAACCATAGCCGATATTTATAAATATCCCGATAACATTAATAACTATCAGACAAATGATGTCGTTACTATCGGAGATTTGCATGGTAATGCAGCAAAGTTTTTGCATATCCTGATACGTGAAGGCATCGTTGATATACCCAAATCGGATTACGAAAAATTTATCGAAATATATAAAACCTCGCGTTATGGTCTTTATAATCTCGATGAATTAAATAATATTCTCTCGCGTGTTACATTAAAAACATCTGCTCCACGATTGCGATTAATTGGCGATGATCTGGCAGATCGTGGTAATAATGATTTTTTAACTCTTTCCTTGTATCAGCGATTAAACCAGTTGAATTTTAAATATGAAGTCATTGCATCCAATCATGGTGTCGAATTTTTAAAACAATACGCTCACGGAATCAATCAGTCACTTGTGTTGTTATACACCGATCAAAATGAATTTTTTGGCAATTCATTTTATGGATTGCGCTATGATATTTTAAGCAAGAAAGTTTCAGCTGATGAAGTTAATACATTAATTGAAACTAATTATTTACCGCATGTATGCTTGTTATCCTATTTGATCGCAAATGAAGGTGAGATCGCAATATATTCACACGCACCTATTAGTCAGGATAAGATCAGTGAAGTCGCGGGTGTATTTGGTGTTGAATATAAGGGTAATACAGTATATGAGTTGGCTAATACGATCGATCAAATAAATACAAAGTTCGCGAATATATTAAGCGATAAATCCCAACTTGATCTTTTCTTCAAAAAAACTGACTGGAAAAATCTTGGTATTCTGGATGACTTTATCAATGACAGATATGACAAGGTAATGTATTCCGAAAATAAAAACATACCTAGCTATCAGGTTAATAATATTCATGGTCATGTGGGTGAAACGACAATCGATTCGAAGTTAAATAATTGGTCATATGAAAATCTTGATAGCGACCTGGGAAAAACAGAAAGAATCGAACGACATTATTATTCTGCATTTATTTCTAATGAGAGCCAATTTTCTCCTGATATCAAGCTTGATGTAAAACCTGATATCAAACCAGCTGTTGTTGAGAAGCCACCTATTGCAGAAAAACCTATCATTAAAAATGAAACCAAACCAGAACCACAAATTCCCGAACCGCAGTCGGATAAACCTGATATAGCAGGTAATCTGGGATTTAAAGCAGTTTTATCCAGCTTTGAAAATATGCTACATGCTTCTACTGTCAATGATGATAATTATCAGCGTGTATTGAAATCATATCTGACTTATAAAAGATCTCTGAATACACCTGTACAGCATCAAAAATTTGCCGAATTTTATTTTAATTATTCAAATTATGATGCAGCTGCTGCGAGAAAAATTAAAAATGATGGTCTGGATAATAAAAGAATTGATGGTTTTATTCTTGATAATGTTTTAAAAGCTGATGATCAGGAATTGCTGTTGAAAAACCTGGGAAGTCTTGAGCATGCAAGGAATCAGATTAATTATCAGATTAATGCATTTGCTGCTCATCTGGTGAATCGGGAAAGCAAAAGCACGCAAGCATTATTAAATCAGACTAAATTAGCAAAAAAGGAATTGGAAACATCTGGTGATTTGAAGCAAGTGATGAAAATTTTAAATGCTAAAAAATCAACATTCACTTTTTCTTTATTTTCCAAAAGCAGTCAAACCAATCAGAAATCATATAACATGATGGTATCGTTAATCGACGATATTAAAAAAGAGGTTGATGCAATGAATAAACCGCAAGGTAAAACTTCTTTGAGAATCAGGCGCTGATTTATAAATAATCCAGCATGGGGAAATTAGCATCACCCTCCAGGCAGCTTTGCAAATATAATACTAATCCCATATCTCCGCACCAGGCGTCTGTGCGAATTTGTTTATATTCAACTTCTGCTTGTTGTGATTGTTCGATTGCATGCATCGCGAATTTTTTAGCTCTATCCAGCCATAACTCATCTTGTGTAAATGAAAATAATTTAAGAAATACATAACCATTGCCTGCTGTTCCATGACACAGGCCCCATGGTTTATTTAATGGACCAGCATCCCAGATGAGTTGCGCTGCCTTTACAAATAAATTGCGAGTTTCATCTGTGCCTAAGTGCCATAACTCACTCAAGCCAAGAATCATGGCGGGTGCTCCATGACAAACATGCAATAATGCGTTTGTAAGTGTGCAATCAGCAGGTTTTTCGAGATAAGGATTCCAGTTGGCATGCTGTGTTGTTTGTGTGGCGGTTTGAATAAAGGTTGCATTCAAATTTTCAATCACCGATTTATCCAGAGGATAATATTGATGTCCCTTTAATAGTGCATACGCATTGCCTGCAAATCCATGTACTAATCCAAGATAATTGGCTTTTGATCCATATAAATCCTGCTGCCAGATATAACATTGCGTTGTTTCATGTTGATAAAAACTTGCAAGTAAATTTGCAGCACCTTTTTGATAAATATCAAGCCATACTTGCTGCTGATTTCTTTTATACATTTCTAATGCGACTATCATTGAACCAGGTGCTGCCCACATTAATTCATTAGCTGGATGCTCAAGATTGGCAATAGCATCTTGCTTTATCTGTTTTAAGTTTTCACCGCTATAAATCCATCTAACAAAATTACTGCCTAATGAACCCAGTAAATAACTGGGGCTATCGATGGGTACAAATTCAGATGCCATTTCTTTTACCCATGCAGATTGCAATAAAATTAATTGTTCGAGATGTGGTGTATAACGCTGCAAATTAACGGAATAGGATTTATTTAACTGATTCAATGTCCATAGTGTTCCTGCCGCACCAAACCATAAACCCGTAATGGGTTGGCTGATACCATTACCTTTTTGTAAATCAGGATGAACAGGCCACAAGCGTTCTGCCTGAAACAGATTTTCGGTTTTTTCAATGAGAGTGACGATATAATTTTTCGCAAGATCATTCGTCCATTTTGTTTCCGTTATGGTGGAATGGCGTTCAGGAATAAATAACATGCAAGCTCCGATATTGTTGATCATTACTATGCTTTTTTAGCCTTGCGCCAAAGATCCATCATGAATTCGAAATTTTGATCTTTGAGATTAGTTAATCCTGCATCATGAGTTAATTTTTTTATAGCCTGCATGCGATTACCAAATTTTTTATTCACTTTATGCAGAGTTTCTTCGACATCAAATCCAGCATATTCACACAATGAAATAGCAGAATGCAGCAAGTCACCAATTTCTTCCTGGATGCGTTCGCGTTGTTCATGGTTTTCAATGGCTTCTTTGATTTCCCTGCATTCATCCATTGCTTGTTCGATAATCATTAACTCATCAGGCCAGTCAAAGCCAAATTGTTTCGCATCTTTTTCGAGGATTAAAAGATCATTTAACGCAGATTGCTTTACCATGTCTGTTGTTTTCCCATTTAATTATTCTGTAAATAATTAATGTCCAGAAAAAAAACTGTCAATTAATTCGTGTTCAGCAGTATTGATAGCGATTTTAATCGCATGATCTAATTCAGGATAATGTGGTGGTTGATCCCATTTTCCTTCTACTGGCCGAATCACTTTAGTTTGATAGCTCCATAATACTTGATTATTGCTGGTGTTAATTAATTTTCCTGATAACACACAATAGGCTTGAGGAGCATTTATGGGAATCAAACCATAATAATTGCGTACCGCACCAATTGCTTCCAGTTGGATGACTAGCACTTTATCGCTGCCTGCACGGGATGCAATTTGGGAATAATTTTTCTCATTTACATTTAATTGCGTATCAATTTTAGTGGATATACCTCGCTCATTTAATTTTGCAGCGAAATTGGAAGCAAGTTTTTGATACCACATTAAATCAGTTTGCATTAAATGAGAATTTAATTGTTTGTTCATGGCGCGACTGATTGCAATTTCAAGTAGACCTTGGTATCCATGCTGATAAAGTTGAGGTTTAGTTGCAACCGATGCAGTTGCTAAGGCGATTTTTTGCTTCGGATTATTCCAGAAGTTTTCAGAAAGCTTAACATTTTTTTGCGTCGCACAGCTGGTTAGCATAATTAATGCGATGATAACGAAAATTGATCGAATGATGTGAATCATATTTACCTCTGTTTTATTTGATAGGACCATTGTTTAATACCAAAAATTATTCTTTGCATTAATTGTTGTGAAACATCAGTTTGTTGATTTTTGAAAGAAATGGTTGAAAAAAATCTGCCAGGATTGCTTTCTACCAAATACGTTCGATTGAATTGTAATTTACCACCTTGTATAATAGCTAACTCAGCATCCAGTATAATTTTGTATTTTTCATCAGCACTTGAAACGCGTGTCATCTTAAACTCAACTGTTATCAATACATCATCGGAATTAATTTGATGAGGATGGGTAATTATTTCAATTGTATTAAAAACGTGTTGTTGTTCCAGGGTATTTTTTAATGAAGTCATAAATACAGCTTGTTGCGGCTTGCCATATGTAAAGGTAAAACGCCCTGGATTTCGCTTGTATTCCCGATTGATTATGGCAACCCCTATGGTATCTGCGATGGGATTACCTGAAAGAGCAACAGGAACTGTGCTGGAATATTGTTCTCCAACTTTCCACTGTAAGTATGCTTTCTTATTTAAATGCAAATTAATTGGCATATTATATTGCAAGGGTGGCATTACTTGTTCAGGCATTGGTGTGCATGAATTAAGGAAAAATATGATCAATAAAACCAGGTAGTTTTTCTTCATGATGAATACTCATTAATTTTTTGTTTTAGATTGTTGCAAATCGCGATCAATAATCAATTGTTGTTGTTCAGCAGTTAATTGATTCCAGGATTTTTCTGATACGCCGTGATAAGTTTTATCCGTAACACATGCTGTCAATACAAAAGCAATTCCAATACATATAAAGATATTCTTCATAATTTAATTTTTCTCTTCTTATTTTGTTTGAATTTAATTGCCGGAATACTACTAATGTAATGGAGCGTTGTCTATTTATTTTCAGGTTATCGTGACTTATGAAAAATTCACTTGGCAGCAGATGAATTAATGGCAAATATCCTACAAAGCTTTGAGATATAATCCACAGTTTACTCGTACAATATTGCGTATTATTTCGCTCCTATAATTTCAAATGATCATTTTTTGAATAAAAATAGAACAAGTTATAACAAAATCGTATTTAACAGAAACTCGGAATTCATATGCGTAAATTTAATCGATTCATATTTTCATTCTTGCTCTTGACATCAATTCCTTCAGTCATAGCATATGCAGCAGAAAATAAATTTATAAAAATCACTGGCGATCATTATGTTGTTACGCGTAGCAATCATCATGCCACCAGTGAATTATCGATACAAAACATCAGTAATGACATTATCCAGCAAATAAATATCACAACCAATGCAAATGATGTTGTCGTCAAAAATTCATGTCAAACAGGATTGCTGCCGCATCAGACTTGCAAAGTTAGTTATATCTACACCGCAGGAAAAGATAATACAAAAGATCGAAATAGTGTGAGCAGTAAAAGTGAAAGTTTGCAAATCAGTTATCGCGTTCAGGATAATAATTATCAACAGCAAATTCCTTTTGTAACAACACATGTAGAGACTTTGCGTTTATTAAGTTTGCCGATAAGCTTATCTGATTATCATGAATTGCCTGGCGGTAGAGTGAATCATATTTTCAATGATGTTACTAATCACACGCTTTATTTATCTACAGAAAATGGACTTGCAATTAGTGATGATAATGGCGTTCATTGGCAAACGTTAACTCCATATGGTTCAACGCTTAATGATAATTATGACAACATCAATATAGGCAAGCTGCAGCCACAATATTCGTATGTTGATGAAGATAAACTGTATGTTGGCATGTATGATCAAGTCAGAAAAAAAACCATATTAATGGTCAGCAATGATCACGGTGCAGCGTGGAAAAATCTCCGCAAAATGAGTTATGCCTCCGATATGATAGCCAAGGGAGAAAATATTTATATTGCTGGTAATGGATTGCCAATAAGTCACGATGGCGGCAAAACATGGAAAAATAAATTTTCTGAGAATATTTCCATTAATACTATTGCTAGTGATGTTAACGGATTATATGTTGGTACAGATTCAGATTTGTTACTCAGCAAGGATAATGGTGAATCCTTTGTTTCTCTTCTTGCGAATAGCTCTTTATGTAACTCAGCTTGTAATATACGTAAGATCAGACTAACTAAAGATAAAGTGTATGTTTTAATTTCTGATATGAACTCCGGCAAGCTAGTAGCGGGAGATGACAAGGGATTCAAAACATTAATAACATTTTCAGAAAGCATTTCCAGTGCTGATCTCGATGTAATGGATAATATTATTATCGTTTCGAATATGACTAGCTTGCAAATATCTGAGGATGCAGGAAATACATTTTCATATTCATCATTAACACCTCAATTTGACAGACGTGTTTTGGTTTTTTCCAGCAACGGAAAATTGGATGTTTTATTAATTGAAAATGAAAATGTCAGCATTAGTCAGGATTTAGGAAAGTCCTGGAAGAAATTGCCAGCGAATATTATGTTTTCTGGGGTAAAGCGAATTATCGCTAACAAGAATGGAGCTAATTTACTGGCAGCGGTAGAAAAAAAGCGAAATGGTCTTTTTGATAAAATCACTGTGCTTTCCATGAGTCAGGATGGTGGCAAAACCTGGAATGAAATTGATTATGATGCGAATATTCAGCAAAATATTTTCACTTACAAGGATCAGTTATATTACTATTTGAAAGGTGACAATTCACATCTGCTTCATTATGACGATAAGACAAATAACTGGATATCATCGGAAGTTTCATTTATTCCATGGGAAAAACCTGTATCAGATGCCAATGGTCATTTGTATGTTATGGATAGTAAATCTGAATATCAAAAGCAATGGTTAATGCGATCTGTTGATGCTGCAACATCATGGCATAATTATGCACCAGTTTTAAATCTACAACATTATGCTGGCAACACATTTTTTGAAGTGGGAGAAAAATTCGAAACATATGCGCTGAATGAATCAGTGTCATATTCTGATGTTTCTAATTTATATATTCATAAAAATAATGATAATGTGTGGAAAAAATCTACTTTACCAGATGCACATATCGCAGGTATGAAAGTTGATAATGAAAATATTTATATATTATCAACAGAACCTTGTGAGGGTTCGTGTGAACCTGCGAGCATGTATATTAGCCACGATCTTGGTGAAACATGGATGCAACATGAAATTGCTTTACCACATTTTTATACGCGTTCATACAAGCTGCTCGCTGTAAAAAATGGTCACATCTATCTGGACAAGGCTGATAATAATTTTTCAGATCATCATTCGTTGTTGGTTAGTAATGATGAAGGGGTTACATGGAAAAACCTCGGGTCGTTTTTCGGTTTGGAATATTATGGTCTTTCTAACAGAATTCATGATCTATTTATTGCGGATGATCAAATATATATCGCTGCAGTCGATGGGCTTTATTCCATTGGTGTAGATTAAGATTAAGGGGTCGCATCTCGACTTCACCCTTCTGTTAATTTTTTAAGCTCTGCAAGTATCTTTTCAGCCTTGTTTAATTGTGATTGATTTTTGCAGATGCTAACAAATGCTTTTGAAACACCTTTATAGCTTATATTTCCTAGTGCATCAGAAATTTCCTGCAAATTAAGGGGTCGCATCTCGACTTCACCCTTCTGTTAATTTTTTAAGCTCTGCAAGTATCTTTTCAGCCTTGTTTAATTGTGATTGATTTTTGCAGATGCTAACAAATGCTTTTGAAACACCTTTATAGCTTATATTTCCTAGTGCATCAGAAATTTTCTGCAAAGAGTATCCGCCATATTTTCGGCAAATATACATGAAAATTTTTCTAGGTAGATTGCCAGATGGTTTATTGATCATATGGGTTAACTCATCTTTAATCCCAAAATGCCCGCAGATACAGGTGACAATTTCCTTCATTGATGGTGGGGTGACAATTCTATCTTTGCCGACTATTTCAGCGGATAAGCTATGCGATCTTACGTATTCATCAATCATCTTGCAAAAATCATCACTACCAAGAATAGGTTTTTGTTTGCTAGTTTGATAAAAATTATCGAGGTTGAAGCATGATTTATCATGAACATAATTTTTGTACTTAATGGGAAATGGTTTTTTTCCAAATCGCTTTATGATTTCAATTTTGGTAAGCCATTCTGGATATTTTGTTTTGTCGATATATGCAGGATAACTAGACCATTTGAATTTTGATAAATCTGTAATGATTTTTGCTTTAAGAGGATTTAGATGGATGTACCTGCTAAGTTGAATAAGATATTCGTCAGCACTGATGAGAATAGCTTTGAATCTTCCTTTGAATAAGGGTCCATCTCTATCCATGCTCACATTAACGATACGTGCATATTGTGAGTTCAAATATTTCATCGCCTGACTGATGTTTCCACGAGGAGTTTGAATGATAAGGTGATAATGATTATTCATTAAACAATAAGCATGAATTTCAATGCCGTAAATTTCCCTGGTTTTTCCAAGTAAATCAAGAAATTTATATCTGTGTGTGTCATTGTAGAAAATATTTCCTTTGTTAATGCCGCGGTTCATTACATGATACCAGGCACCATCGAAATAGATACGTAATGGTCTAGCCATAGGGTGATCCTTCTTTGTTTGTTGATTAAAAAAATAGGAATGCGAGATGAGAAAAATAAACGGGGGATGTGTGTGTCATTGATAGTTGATAGAAAAGCAGGCCGCTAATGTAATTTGTTTTGATTTGGGTGTCAATTCATGTGTGTAGGGTGAAGTCGAGATGCGACCCCATACATTCATACATTGGGGTCGCATCTCGACTTCACCCTTTGGTTTCTTGATAACTTGTTTAGCCTGGATTTATACGGATTTTTGTGTTGGTTGATTAATAAAATGAGCAGTAGTCTGTTTGATTTGAAGGTCAATTCATGTGTGCAGGGTGAAGTCGAGATGCGACCCCGAGAGCTGAAGGTCAATTCATGTGTGCAGGGTGAAGTCGTGATGCGACCCTGAGAGCTGAAGGACTCGCCATCTCATATAAAATGTGTTATTCAATGCGAATCAGTTGTAAGCTTCATATTATTGAAGACTTCACTTAATGGGAGACTTAATGAAAAGGGAAATATTTAACACTTATCCTGGTTGTATGGCTTTGGTTTTTCTCATGTCTGGCAATCAGGTATATGCTTTGTGCGATAACTACTGTCATAAAAATATTCAAAGTATTATTGATCATGATAGAGAGTTATATTCCATTCCGGGTGTGCAAGTCAGTATTATATTTCCTGGAGAAAACATTCCAGATGATTTTGTCAGTGGCTCGATTAAAGATAATATAAATATACCTGTTCAACAGAATAATTATTTTCAGATTGGTAGTGAAACCAAATCTTTTGTTGCAACCATTCTATTACAACTCGAGGCTGAACAAAGACTTTCTCTGGATGATAAAATTATAAAATGGCTACCATTTATTCCTGCTACATGGAATAAAGTTACTATTCGACAATTACTCAATCATACTAGCGGTATTTATAATTATGACGATGTATTAATTGAAATGGCTAGCAAAGGTAAGCTGAATTTAAATAAACAATGGTCAGCACCTGAGTTAATCAATTTAATTATTGAAAAAAATGTATATTTTCCACCAGGAAAAGGCTGGCACTATTCAGGAACGAATTATGTTCTTGCGGGAATGATTATTGAATCTGTCACACACATGGCTTTTCGTGATGTCATTAATTCACGATTATTGCAGCCGCTAATTTTACAAAATACGTATTATATTTCCTGGAACTATGATTATAAAACGTTATTGCGTATGTCGCATGGTTATTCCAGAACAAAGTTATTTCATAATATGGATGTTTTGAGTATCAATCCCTCATGGTCCAATACTGCGAGCGCAGTAATTTCTACCGCGCATGATATGGTTATCTGGATTAAAACATTTTTAACCGGAAATATATTACCGATAGCACAATTACACGAAATGATGTCATTAGTGGATAGGGAAAATGGTCAGCCAATTCCAGTCACCAGCAATAAATCTGGTTATGGTTTGGCAATAATGCATGATTTTACCACGTATGGTGAAGAAACCTGGTCGCACAGCGGTGCAACATTGGGATTCAGTTCTTACATGATCTGGCTGAAATCCAGTAATATTTTTATCGCTATACATGGAAATGATCTTTCTGCCGCGCTACCTGAAAAACGTGATTTATTTTATCTGACTCAGGATGTCATTGCATTCCTGCAGAATAATAGTAATTAAGATTATTTAGAACTGAAATCGAGAGGCGACTCATTTATTACTTAATGGTATAGTCATTTGTATCTCTATCTTGCCTAAATACACACAAAATAGCTTGTTTGGTTCTTTATAAGAAACAGTCTCTTTATTTTTCGGATAATAAATTTTATACTGCTTCTCTATTTATCAAAATTATCAAAATAAATCTAAAACGAGGACTTGTATGCAATCCTATAATCAGAAAAATTCCGTGCCAATTCAAAACGATGAGCGAGCGCAGCTTCTTGAGAAAGTTACAGTTCGAATTAAAGCAAGCGGCAAACCCAACTTTCCTGATTACATTACCAATAGATTTTTTAGTGAAGTTAGCAATGGAGATATGCTTCTGGTCAAAAAACTGTCGGATAAATTGGTTAATGAACACAATAATCAGATTGAAGATATCCATAAGCTTTTTAAAATGGCATTCTTTTATGCTATCAAGAATCAGCATCCAGATATCGCGATGTTTCTTGCTCGTGGATACATGCCTGTTATTTTACTTCAACAACCAACTGCAAATGAGCTTGAAAAAGTAAAACGTAGTGAAAAAATCCTGCTTGTATATAAGCAAGATGCAAATTGTCTGGATATTATATATTGCGATGATAATGGCAATATAAAGAAAGATAATCTCTTTAATTCAAATAATCAAAAAAGCTTAATGAGTGAATGGATTGTTAAATTCGAATTAAAAGCCAGTATTGATGCCTGCATTAATAACAATAATATTATTTCGAATGATTTTTCACATTTGTTAATCAGAATTCTGAAAATTAATGATATTGCGGCACACGGTTTACTGGCGAGCATGGCACTGCAATTATCAAATACGATTTTACCATCTCCATTTTCCGATAAGTTACCTTTATCCTTATGGATTGAGTTTATTGAAAATACGGAAGAGGCGTGTAAAAAACAGCAAACATTTATTTATCTTCTCGAATATGGTGAAGAGAATATTCGCAAGGAGTTAATTAATCGCATCAATCATCCTGATCTCGCTGGCAACAAGGAAAAGTTAATGCGCCTACATGATCTTCTGAGGCACGCGAAGATTAATCCAGATTATCATCATCTTGTACATCCCAGGGCCGGTATTCATTTGGCAATCAAAATGAATCATATGCAGCTTTTCTCTCATCTGATTAAAACATCAGTTTATTACCCTGATTTTCTCAATCAGATCTATTACATTCATAATGATGAAATCATGAATTATTGTAGTGCGGAAATGCGATTGATAATTTATATTTGCAGGCATGTCACTAACATGCAACATTGGCAAGACATACTTTCCATTGTACAAAATGATGTGACACCAAAAATGCTTGTTAGCAATTATTTTATTACCCTTTGCCAATCTTACACCAATGAATCCAGACATCTTTATCTTATTAGCCAATTATTGAAAAATTATGGAATTCAGATGTTACATGATAAAAATGACTGGAATGAATTATTGATGTTTGTTGATTTTGGCAAGCCTGATGCTGATAAACATGACTTATTGCAATGGTATATCTGCCAGGCAATGCAACCAGTTGAAACAAAAAAGCGAAAACTTGTAGCAGATGCAGGTGATATTATTAGTATCAAAAAACACAAATCCTTGACTCTATTTACCTTGGCAGAAGTGGCACAGGATCAATATGTTGATCCATTGCGTACCAAAATTAAGGAAGCATGGTCAGTGTTGCGGGAGGTGTTGCTTGTGCTTAACAAGTTTGATTACGAGGAAAACCTGGTGATTCCGCTGGATTTATATCGATATATTTTAGCGCTGACATTTGCTGCTATTCAGCGAGACAGGATGATTGCCTCGAGTGAAAATGAATTTCCCATGGGTTTTCGGCCGTAGTCTTGGAGGCATCTCGACATTATCCTTGATGCCTGGATTTAATAATTTGTTAATAATATGACCAGATAAATTGCTATACTCCCTCCTCAATTTCTTGAATAATTAAAAAAAACTAGATAGTAAGAGAACGAGGGGAAGTATGGAATCGTCACATATTATTGAAAACAATCCAGAATTTCGGGCAAAAGATATTCAGGTTCTGAATTTCTGGAGAAAATATTTTTTGGAGAACAAAATTCTTAAAGGATATGCAGGATATGAAAAATTAATATCTGCACAACAAAATTTAAAAACTGATAATGCTTATTTTGCTCGCAAGGAATCTGATGTGACTTTTGCTATCACAAGAGGACATTATTCCTTTGTTCCCTGTGTTTTACTTGTCGATGGTATTCCCATTCAGAATTTGAAAGATCCAGAGCTTGATGCGGGCGCCATTCTGGCATTCAAGACGGAAAATATGCACACATTCCTTTGTTTTAATCGCGATGCAGGTTCTGGTGCAATAAAAAAATGTAAATTGCCAGATGACATTGAAAAAGCAAAATCAATATTGGCTACACATAAATATTTGAACCTCCCATATGGTGGAAAGTCACATGATCTGAATGAGCAGATAAGAAAACTTTCAAAGCGTAAAAACAGATTACATGAAGAAAAATATAGAACGAAATCGGGAAAAACAAAAATAAATATGGATTATTCTTTTTATAATAAAAATAATTCCATTCAGCATAATGAAGCTCTTATTAGACCCATGTTTTTGCAGACTAACAATGCTACACGTCGTTTTTCTGATATTTCTCATATTATTTTGGCTGATGAAACATGCGGAGGTTTGACATGGGGAAATGTATTATTTGCCTTTATGATGCAGCATTATTTGTCGGGTTATGACCATCATGTTGGGATTTATTATTACAATTCAAAAGAGGGTAAGCATTATCCATTGCCGTTCATCATCTGGGTAATATTAAATAAACATGTAGTTAAATTTATCAACAATAATAATGGATACGATAGTAAAATCCTGAATTTATCATTCAAATCATTCATGGCAAAAATATTTGATGATAGTAAAAAAAATGAGATGGCTTTGTGTGCACTGAACTCAGAGGAGTTGCGTACTTTGAGATTAGTGGACGATAGTTCTAATATTGAAGAAATTATTAAATACAGTGGTATTTCGAATCATTACAAAAATTCAGGTTTAAGTGATAACGAAATATCCATCGATATCATAAAAATTCTCCCCTTTACAGACTATCTGGTTCAGTGTCTTCTAATTGAAATGAAGCCAATGCAATTGAGTGCTTTGGTAGCTGATTTAATGATGAGCAAAAAATATAATAAAGCAAAAGAGATTGTAGATAATTACAAGATATCTATCGACTATCGTTGCAATGACACTGATTATACATTGTTGCATCTTGCGGTAATTGCCAATCAGCCGGAATTGGTAGTTTCCTTTTTGAATGCAGGTGCAGATCTTAAGGCAACTGCAACCAGTGATGATCACTCTCCATTATCATTAGCAATTCATAATAATGATATTTGTATGATGAAAGTTTTATTTCCCCATATGATGTCTATTAACTTGTTACCCACATGCAATTATAAATTGCAGTTAGATGATCTGGGTATTGCAGAAAAGTATAACCTGAAAAATAATTTTGATAAAAAACATATTACCATTCAGCAGATACCAACTTGCAGAATTGAGATGGTTGGTTCAAATATGAAAGAGCCAATTATTGAATCCATGTTTAGCCATGATGCTGCATTTACTTATTATGAAAAAAATCGCATTGCACCATTAGTGATTGTTTTTGCCAATGGCTTTAAATCTGGTGGCAATGGAGCATCAGGTAACAGGCAGGAAGAGCAATTATTAAAACTTTCAGATTACACTGTTAATATCATGCCAAATAATTTACGGAATGGAAATGTTGAAAGTTTTGGTGGAATCTACACTATAAAAAATACCAGTCTTGTTTCCAATAATAAATTTGCGATAGTCGATTTCGCGTTTGTTGCCATGCCTAACATTGGTGATGCGTTGCATGACCAGGCTACACCAGCTGAAGGTAATTACTTTTCACCACGAACGTATCTTTATCATGTGACTTCACTTGTTATCCTGCAGTTTTATCTTGCTCGCTTTTCTGGAAAGGTAATGATTACTGGCAGACAAGGATGTGGTTTGTTCAAAAATGATGATGAAATTATTTCGGCTATTATCCGCAAGGTAAACGAGATGCCAGAATTTTTGGATATTCAGGTTATTTATGCACTGGGAAAGAATTTTACTCCTGATAATTGCAAGCGTCCGCTTTATCAAATATATCAGTACCCATTAAAGGAAATTACGGATGATATAGGTTGTTGCATTGATGAAATTCGCTTTGATTCGAATATGGATATTAATATCATTTCAAAAAATATTGTGGAAAATTACAAGCTGGGCAAAGAGGTTATAAAAAAAATGGATCCAATTATAAAATTTATTGATGAAGTGATTATTAAGCATCTCAATAAAGGTTATCAGACTAAATTTAATGGCGCGATGACATTCTGGGTTTCGAATGATACAAAGACCACATGGGACGACATGAAGAAAAAGAAAATAAAATGTATGAACGATGCAAAAGTTTATATCAAGAATTGTCTAAATCTCGGTATGACGCTGGATCAGGCAGTTTCTGATTTCAAACAAACATATGCTGATATTATCTATTCAAATCGTGATGGTTTTCGGGTTGCAAGCACGAAAACCAGTAGATTGCTGGATCAGTTGGTGACATTTTGCAATAAAGAAAATGAGAATATCATCACTAGCATAAGGCTGAGTTAAATTTGTGTATCAGTTAAAGGGGTCGCATCTCGACTTCTACCTTGTGCTCAATTTGTAAGCGAAAGGTTGAAGTCGAGATGCGACCCCTTTTGTCTTTATTTTACTGGTAATAAATTTTATACTGCTGCTCTATTTAACAAATTATCAAAATAAAACTAAACGAGGACTTATATGCAATCCCATATTCAGCAACATTCCATGCCAATTCAAGAAGATGAACGACTGCAGTTTCTTCTCAAGCTCCAGGCTGAAATTACAGCAAATGGCAAACCCAATTTCCCTGATTACATTATCAATAGATATTTAACGGAAGTGACCAACGGAGAGCTGTCAGGGGTCAAAAAATTATCGGATATGTTAGCTAATCTATATGGGGACTATATTGAAGATATGCGTAAGCTATTTAAAATGGCTTACTTTTTTGCTATTAAACATCAACATCCAGATGTCGCGGTCTTTCTTTCTTATGGATATATGCCAGTTATTTTGTTGCAAGAACCAACAGTAATTGAGCTTTACAAAGTAAAGTGTGGCGAAAAAATCCTGCTTATTTATAAAAAAGATACGAACTCTCTCGATCTTATGTATTGCGATCATAATGGTAATATCCAAAAAGCTAATCTATTTGATTCAGAAGATAATAGCAAAAGCTTAATAGTTAATGAGGATAGTAAAATAAAATTACAAATGGGTGTCATGGAATGTATTGAGAAAAATAATATTTTTTCGAAAGGTTTTTTGCATGAATTGATCAGGGTCTTGCTGTTATATAATATTGCTGCATGCGGTTTACTGGCGAGTGCGAAGTTAACATCAGGCTTGGCGCTGCAATCATTCAATACTATTTTACTCTCTCCATTTTCCGATAAATTGCCTTTACCTTTATGGTTCGACCTTATTGAAAGAACGGATGAGGTGCATCAAAGACAACGTGTATTTGCTTATCTCAGGCAATATAATGAGGGGAATATTTTCAGTGAATTAATCAAGCGCTTCAATCAGCCAGTCGTTGCCCGAAATAAAAAAAAGATAATGCGCTTGAATGATCTCTTGAAACAGCCAAATATTAATCCATATTTTTATCATTTTGCTCTTTCCAGTGCTGGTATGCAGTTGGCAATTAAAATGAAAAATATGCAGCTTTTCACGCATCTGATTAAAACATCATTATATTATGGTGATTTTCTCAGGCAGATAAATAATCTTGATCATGAAATCATGGATGATTGCAATGATGAAATGCGATTGATTCTTCATATTTGCAAGCATGTCGCTAACATGAAGCATTGGAAAAATATGCTTGTCTTGGCAAAAAATAATGTAACGCCAAGAATGCTTGTTAGTAATTATTTTATTGCTCTTTCCAATCCTGCCAAGGTATCCATTCATATTCTTCTTGTTAAACAATTATTGCAAAATCCTGGAATTCAGGCGTTACATGATAAAGATGGCTGGGATATATTATTGGAAATGATTGGTATTGGTCAGGATGATATTCTTGTTAAACAGAACTTGTTGCAATATATTTATCAGAAAGTGCAACCAATTGAAACAGTAAAAGTTATTGCTAAGCGAAAAATCGGCGAAAATGATCCGGATATCAATAGTGTGAAACATAAACCCTTTTGTTTTTTTACATTGGCAGAAGCTGCGCATCATCAATATATTGATTCATTACGTCTACGTGCAAAAATTAAAGAGGCGTGGTCAGTGTTACGGGAAGTGTTTCTTGTGATTAAGAAGTTTGATCTCGAGGAAAACCTGGTGATCCCGCTGCATTTATATCGGGATATTTTAACGCTGACACTTGATGCTATTCAGCGAGATAAGATAATTGTTTTGGATGGAAATCAAGATGTAACACCTTCTCTTGACATCTCTTACAACTCCAGTATATTGCAGCCATAATTAATAATTAACAGATGGTTATCCGCATGCAACTGCACAAAATTTTTAATATCATTTTCATGCTTTTTTTCAGCGTTTTTATTGTTGGTTGTGCCAGTCAGACTTCGGTCGGTTATGGCACGATTACCAAAGTTGAATCAGTAAGAAATAGTGATGGCTCACTCAAACATGCAACATTAAAAGAAGCAGGTACAGGTGCTAAAGTTGGTGCAGGTATAGGAGCAGGCACGGGAGTCGTTGCTGGTTCTGCAGTTGCATTGGCTACGTTTGGTATTGGAGCTGTGCTCATGCCAGCATTTGTTGCCGCAGGTGCAGGAGCTGGTGCCGGAATTGGTGCAGGTGTGGGAGCAGGAGTTGGCCACGGCATGGGCTTGTATCAATATTCAGTGAGACTGGACAATAAATCAGATAACCTGACAATTGCACAATACGTAAGATATCCTTTACCACTGCAAACACGAGTGGAAGTATTTCTGGACGGCGATCGATATTCCTTAAAAAAAATCGGTTAAATATAAATGAATTCGTGTCGAAATAATTGAGATAATATCATTCATTTTTTTGCAACAGATAACATACATACTGCATTTTTCCGCTTTTTAACATGGTATAAACAGCAGTATCTTTAATTGCTGCATAATCACGCATTGCCTTACGAAAAATAAAAGGGAAGAGAGTAGCGATTTGTGCATCACGTGTTTCTGATACATGATCCAGTGCGTTTATCACTTGGGATGTGATTACATTATGCTTGATCACATTGAACCCCGAGGCATGAATATCCGCATCCAGCTTTTCGATATCTGCTGCAGGGCGTAAATCACAAAATGCCATATAACCATCAGGTTTAAGTATGCGGTTCACTTCAGCAAGAAATCCTGGCATGGAAGGATAACAATGTGACGATTCGACATTCACAGCCACATCAATACTGTTATCTGCAACAGGTAATGCATCTGCCAGTCCTTGTAGCCATTTTGCATTATTAAATTTGAATTGTTGTTTGCAGCGCGCGATCGCAGTTTCAGATAAATCAATCCCTGTATAACTTTTTGGATGTTTATAACGTAACAAAAAGGCACCGCCACCACCGCGTCCACAGCCAATTTCAAGCAGTTTTTTATCATGCAAGTCGATATCTTTTACAACATGATTGTAGAGTTGAATATAATAACGGAATGGTTCATCCTGCTTGTCCAGTGATAAAAGTGTATCATTCTCATCCTGATATCCATAATTCATGAATATGAAATTACCTGCTGTATCCTTGTTGGCAAGATGGTTATATACACGGTGCCACAATGTTTGACGCAATCGCGAAGAAGATGCGCTGAGGCCGACAAATATTGCTGTGATCCAGTTTAATTGCATGGTGATATCCTTCTATAAACTCTTTCCCCAACAAATGAGGCAATAAATAAAATAATCATCGTATAAAGTGCCGCAGGTGATTTTTGATAAGTATATATTTCCAGGATAATAAACATGATGAGGCAGGTGAGAAGCGACAGTAATACAATGGATTTCCTTGCACCAGTTTTATCCAGAATCCGTAAATGACCAGCATTAACTGCGGCATAAATTAATAAAAATGCACCACTGCCCATCATGGCAACGCTTGACAGATTAAAACAGTAAATAAAAATAATCACCAGCAGTGTTGTTATAATCAAACCTTCTGTCGCATTCTTCCATTCTGTTCGCTGAAATCTTGCTGGCAATTCTCCATCGCGCGCCATCATGTAGCAGATATTTGCCGCGCCAAATAATGTGGCATTGATTGCGGATGCAGTCGAAAATAATGCAGCAATGGCGATTAATTTATATCCCGCTTCGCCTAAAAATGGTTTTGCTGCAGCAGCCAAAGCATCATCTCCAGCAGCATAAATCTGCGTAATCGTTAAATTACCAATCACTGCAATGGAAACAGCAATGTAAATCGCAATCACAATAAATACGCTAAGATAAAGTGCGCGTGGCAAGCTTTTTACGGGATTATCCATATTGGCAGCAGCATTAGTGATCAAGCCAAATCCTTCATAACCAATAAACAATACACCCGCGCCGAAAAAAATAGATTCAATATTATTCCAGTGAATGGGAGAAAGATTTTCGACGCGAATAAAAAACAAACCAACTGCTGCAAATAAAATTAATATGCTGACTTTGACAACGACAATAAATGTTTCTGCTTTACCAACAGAGCCTGCACCGAGAATATTGACGCCAGCAAATAAAATAACGATGGCAGATGCGATGACTTTGATATAAACAGATGAAACAGGGTGCGAGAAAAAAGTAATGAAATATGCTGCAAATCCTTGTGCATATAATGCGATTGAAATGATGTAACCAATCCACATGAAGATATTAATGCTGCCGCTTATTGAACCTGTTCCCCAACCCTCAACAAGAAACTGCACGGCGCCACCAGCGGTGGGAAAGGTTGCGCCTAATTTTGCATAGGAATATGTGGATAACAAAGCCACAATGCCGCCGATTAAAAATGAAATCCACATGGCAGCACCGGATGCAACTGCAACAACACCTAGTATGGAGAAAATACCTGCGCCAATCATGCCGCCTATGCCAATTGAAATAGCGCCGATGAGGGAAATTTGAGAAGCTGAATGTTGGGATGGCATGTGTAACAGTCCTTTGCTAAGTCTGATTTTAAGGTTATGAAATTATATCAAATGATGAGGTATCTTTTCATTACTTTGGAACCTGTTTATACTTCCAGCCTTTGAATAATTAGCAACAAAAACGAGACCGACAATGGAATCACACGCGATTATTCCTGAACAGGCAATTGATAGGCAAATATTAAAAACTATCGAAAATGCAATTCCAGAAATCGAAATACTCACATACGAGTGTGAGAAATATTATGCTTTGACCAATCCAAATACTTCACTGGAAAATCTGTTTGAAATGAATAGATTATCCAATAGTATTTCGCAGATAAAAAAAATAATAAATGAAGTTACCCATCATAATGCTGATTCTGTATCCATCACAGGATTATTAAAGCTTTTTTTGCAAACACGTTTCGAAGAAATAAAAGCTTTGCCGCATTTTTCATATACCAAAACTGCATCTCATCCTCTGACCATTTTATGTGTAGAAATCGCCAAACTTCTTGTCAAGATACTTCCTGGTGAAAAGAAAACGTTCTGGGAATATCTTATCTTTTCCATCAAAAAGAATTTTAATCTTATAACCTTTGAAATGCTGGATGAATTTGATCTCGAACAATGTATCATTTGCGAAAAAAATGAATATGTATTTTCAGTCATGATGCTGGACGAATACATCATGGCAGATGATACAAACAGACATAAATCCAAATGGAATCCGTATATCCCAATCGATCAGAAAAGAAATGGCACACCTATTTCAAGAGAATCATTTTATCGCCTGGTTGATCATTCTGTTGAATCCTCTGATTATTATCTTGCTTACAAGATGACGCGTAAAACTTATAAAGAAGAAATCGGATTAGCCTTAAAAAAATTCGCTAACGGATTAAGAGCAGGTGGAGAGACTCACGGAACTGGAACAGATGAACAGGCAGGATACGAAGCAGAAGATGCAATTAATAAATTTCAGGATTTTCTGGATGAGCAAGATAAGAAAGATAAAACAGTAAGAGAAAAGATCGAATCACTTACTGATAAAAACGGTTCATTTACGCTGAGATGGGTAATTGATACCATGCTTGGCTACAATAAAAAAGATATGACTTGCTCGGATACTGGTGCAAGTAGAATCGATTCTATTATCCAGAATCCAGATAATACAGCATTTCTTTTTGGGGTTAACGCTGAAAAAGCTACTGAGATATTAATGCAAAAAAGAAAGATATTTCTCGATAAATACAACAATAAAACAGATTCTTTTCATATTTTGACTAAAAATATAAATCGCAATGATATTTTTTATCTTAAATTTATTATTATGCAACAAGCAGAAAAGTATCATGGGGAAGCTAAAAAGATAGATAATTTATTTTTAGGGCATAGACCCGGAACGCAAGTATTACTAAAGGCGATCAATCATGCGCTCATCACTGAGCATGATGAGTATATTCAGTTAATGGATACAGCATTGCAAATTGGCTTCTGCAGGAAAGATTTATTTGATAGTTTAATCGATGCTCCAGCCATGATCCTCGGGGACATAGGCGGTAATGGTTTCTATCAATACTACATGTTAATCAGAAACGATGAATCTGAAAAACAAAAAATATTTTTTAATTATAGTGTCGCTTATTTAAATTTATTGCCTGAAGATAAACAAAAAATTAATAAGTTTCATATTTTTTTTCATCTCATCATGAAATGGTTTAAATATGATTTTATTAATATGGTGATGCAATTGAAACTGAATGAGGATATTCGCAATATCACTTTACTGGCTCTGAATTATTTGCCAGAGCGTAATACAATTCCCCATTATGAAAACGGACGTACACCGATTTCCCTGGCTGTCGCTGCGGGATGGTCAGATGTTGTCAAATTTTTGATACAGCAGGGAGTAATTCCTACTTCGCAAGACAATTCCTTTATACATAAACTCATCGCATCCTGTCGGAATTATACAATTAGGTGCGTTGAAAGAATTACAAATGAAGATAAAGCAAGTGTAAATTCACGCAATGAAATTGTGTTTACCAATAATGAATATTATCTGCGCATCGAATTTTTTGAAATAAAAAGCCAGAAATACTGCGAGGGAATTAAATATTCAATATCAGAAAACGTACATGATGATATTGGTGAATTTGTGCGATTGAATGGTGGTTGTTTGATTACAAAAAAACAATCTTACCCGATATATGAAGCAGCTATACAATCAGGTTTTGATATGAATGGTGATGGTTCCATATTATTAAAAACGATTCGTAATGGTGATTTAAACCTGGTCGAGGCACTTCTTCTTTATGGTTTGAAACAAGAAAAAATGTTACCGGAGGATTGTCCTTTGGTGATGGCTGTTGAATGTCAGGATGTGGGTATGGTTAGTTTATTATTAAATCACCAGCCACCTGAAGCACATATTGATCTTGCTATTTCAATTGCGCTTGAACAGGATAATTGTCAGATTATTGAGTGCATTCTCAACAACCTCGTCTGTAATTATGTTTTAAAAAATGCAGACTCTCTCGTGTTATTTTTATTGCTGGAATTCAGGGATGATCTGATTTCCTTATTACAGCAAAAGAAAATAATAAATATGGATACTATAAAGTTACCTAATGATTTTAATATATATTCCTTTGCTGCTGTTGAATTTATTCAGAGCACGTTAATTAATTCTGATATAAAACGTAATCAAAATAAAAAACAAATAATATTTTCACTGCATTATAATAATTATCACCTCGCATATTGCAATAGAAAAACAGGTGAGCATATTACCCGCAAGTATGATATCAATGATTGCCAAATTAGAGATTTTATAAATACATTCAATATATCGATTGGTAAAATTAGGAATTTCCTCAATAAAACTTTCGATACAGGTCATTTAGATAAATTAGATGAAAGCTTTATCGATCTGTGCAGGTTAATTAACTATCTGGGTGGTTGTGTGCCGATAGACGAAAAGCTAACGGAAGTATTGTTAAACAAACAAGATATGTCACGTTGTTTGTTACATGCTGTTGCGAATGGCGATACACAATTATTAACCGCTTTGATTAAAAGAAAAATAGATCTCAATCAAATCCTTGATGGAAATAAAACAGCTTTATCTGTTGCAATGCATGCGGAGGATATTTCCATGGCTACGTTTCTGCTAGTACATGAAGCGGATCCACTTATCAATTCGGGGAAAGAATATTTTCTTTTACAGGCTACAAAGATGAATGATATTCCATTGATGTCAGCTTTAATTGCCGCCAATGTTGATATTAATGAAATGCAGGAAGGTCGTTCAGCCTTGCATATCGCTATTGAAAATAGAAATCCTAAATTAGTACGATTTTTACTGTCAAATAAAGCAGATCCCAATATATGTGATCAACAAACTTCAATTTTGCCTCCTCTATTTCATTTAACATTTTTAAATAATGAAATTATCCAGCTACTTTTACAATATGGCGCAAATGTACTGTTAAGAAATGAAAAAGAACAATCCATTATTGAGCATTATGGATTGATGAATAGTATTTATTATCGAGAGATTTCACGATTATTTAGCAGCGCAATTTTAATCAAAAATATGATTCATGAAGTTGAACAATCGAAAAATGTTTATGACACTTCTGCTGTCATACAAATGACTTTATTTGGTACTAATAAAATTCATTTTTATTCTACAGATGATAAAATCAGGGCTTTAAATACCTTGTACCAGGCTGTTGTGACTTCAGCGGATACACTAAACCCAATTCATAATTTAATTTATGATGAACTGCTTGCCATATTAAATTCGGATAGCAGGATTAAACGGGTTTATCACACAATTTGTGATGCATTTAATGTCAAACCGCGAATAGCGGATGATTATATTGAGTGTTTGCGATCGCTTACAGAAAAGCTGCAAATTTTGGTTGTTAATAAGGATATAAGCCTGGAAACCGCCTTGCAAATTCATCGATTAATCAAATTTCCATTGAAAGAAAAATTAAGATACTGGTTTAGTGAGGAACAGATTGCGTGGTTTGGTAAAAAACACAGTGAATTATTTGCAAATGAAACTTGTCAGATTTTATTGGCGAACAAATGGATTTTGCCTGAGCAGCTCGTCAAAATTATGCTAGGTAATAACGATGCGTTATATATTATTTTAAATACCAAACGCGATCATGGTTTGATTGTGCTCAAGGATAAAATACTGACAGTAGAGCAAATCATATATCTACCAGCCAACAAATTGAATGTGTTAATTACCGAACCAGGTTTGCGTGCTCTCAAGAATGGTTTGACTTTACAGGAAGTTGATAATTTTAATGGCGATCTTGGAAAAGAAATATCACGCCGTCTACGCCCGGAGAATTTTATCAAAATTGAAGATAGGGAAGAGTCGAAGATTCAGTTTAAGAAATGATTGCTCAACCATTTTGATGATATTCATGCAATTAGCTGTTGAACCTGCATGAATTGCGCTTATTTTGAACAAACATAATCAATATGCTATATTATATCAAATTGCTATAATTATATAATTTCACATATCATATCTTTCTTGCGAAATATGCTATATTATATAAATCACTATTATTTATATAAAATAATATATGAAAACTATCCATCTTAAACGTTTGCCACAAACTATGCTCGATGAGCTAAAAGCCATGCGTATCAAGCGTGGTCTGAGTCAATTCGCGCTGGGCAAGCTCATTGGGTTACCACAAATGCATATTTCAGGGATAGAGACAGGAAAGATTGTTCCACGTTTTGATACGCTGCTCGATCTTGTGCGTGCGCTGGATTATGACCTGATGTTAGTGCCGTATTCACTGGTGCCTGTCGTTCAATCCTTAACGCGTGATCAAAATCATGATATGCATCGCCCACTTTATGCTGTTAATGAAGAGGATGACGATGAAGGGATATCTCATGATGAAGTCTGATAAAAAAAATATAAATGCGCTGGCTGTCATGCTCGAGAATACTCACGTTGGAATGATTAATCGTCTTGCAGGTGATCAATATATTTTTTCATTTGAACAAAAATATATTGATAATCCAGAAAGACCAACTCTAAGTTTATCATTCAAAGAACAAACTGGAGGATTGATAACCTCAACGCGTTTATTTAATTCAAGTTTGCCACCTTTTTTTTCCAATTTATTACCGGAAGGTCATTTGCGAACTTATCTCGCGCACAAAGCTGGGATAAAGCCACAACGTGAATTTTTTCTGCTTGCGGCACTTGGCATGGATTTGCCTGGTGCATTAACAGTATTACCATTGGAAGCGGAAAAGCAAATTGATAAACCATATAAGCTTGTTGATGAAAAAAATAATCAATACAAAAATATAATGCGATTTTCCCTTGCGGGAATACAATTAAAATTTTCTGCAATCATGGAATCATCGGGTGGGTTAACGATTCCTGCAGATGGTCAGGGAGGTTCATGGATTATCAAGCTTCCATCTGCCAGATTTTCTGCGGTGCCAGAAAATGAATTTGTGATGCTTGCACTTGCGAAAGCGATTGGAATTTCATTACCAGAAAATCGTTTACTGGATATGCACGATATTCATGGGTTACCAGAAGATGGGATACGTATGCAGGGAAAAGCGCTTGCTATTAAACGTTTCGATCGCAGCGAGGATGGACGACGTATTCACATGGAAGATTTCGCGCAAATATTTGGTCTGTATCCACATGCCAAGTATGATAAAAAAAGTTATGCAAACATAGCTTCCGTGCTATCAGCAGAAATGGGAAATGAAGCAGTTTTCGATTTTATGCGCCGTCTTGTATTTTCAGTCATGATTGGAAATGCAGATATGCATCTTAAAAATTGGTCAATATTATATCCTGACAAACGTACACCAGTTCTTTCACCAGCATATGATTTTGTTGCTACGCTTCCTTATATTGCAAATGATCAATTAGCATTAAGTTTTGGCGATAGCAGAAGTTTAAATGATATTAATCCTGAGCAAATACGTCGATTTGCAGATGTTGCCAGATTATCTGTCAATCCTTTGTCACAAATAGTGGTGGAGACGATAGAACGTACCATTGCAGCATGGCGTAATCTGCCAGAAAAAGAGTTGTTGCCACGTGAAATATTTAAAGTTATCGATAAACAGATTGAAGATGTAGCAGGGCAAACAATTAAATTATTTTTGAATTCAAAGAGCTAATTATAAAATAATGAATACAATTCCCATGATTCTTGCTTTTTATTCACAAAAAAAATACCATCATCGCATCATATTGCAAGCGAGGTTGTCATGTCTGTTATAGAGCTAGCTGGAACGATTGCGTTTATCACGACTTTTATAGGTTTGTTGCCACAGGTTTATAAAGCATTTCAAACCAAATCCACCAAAGATATTTCCATGTTGATGTTGATCAATTTGCTAATCTGTTCCATTGCCTGGATTGTTTATGGCAGTTATACCGATTCATTGTATGTATTAGCCAGCAATGTCGCTGGTTTAATAACCGCATTCATTCTGATTATTCAAAAGAAATATTATGATGTCTGACAACGCGGACTGGAAAAAATATCGCTCAATATTATGCTTAAATGGCAAATTACCCGCGCGTACCTTTTTTGAAAACCTCAATTTACCCGTGATTGCAGCAGATGGTGCAGCTAATACATTACACGAGTCTGGTATAAAACCCTCGATTATTATTGGTGATCTGGATAGTGTTCATGATTATGTGCGTGAGAATAATAAAGTTCATCATTCTCCTGATCAGAATTTCACGGATTTTCATAAGTCATTGCAATATATGCAGCAGAATGAGTTATTGCCTGCGATTATTGTTGGTATCAATGGTGGTTATCTCGATCATATCCTGAATAACGTAAATATTTTTCTTGAGACTGATGCCGATTGTCTTTTGTACGATCCACCAATGTTTGGGTGTGTTCTCAATCATGGCGCGAGAAAAGAATGGTCATTGCCGCTGCAAACAAAAATTTCATTTATCGGTATTCCATCTGCAACAGTCACTTCGCGTGGATTAAAATGGGATTTGCAACAAAAGAAATTACAATTTCCAGGTATGAACTCCTGTTTTAATCGAACGGCTGAACAATCCATTAGCGTTGAAATCCATGAAGGCGCAGTGCTCGTGCTGATTTATATGGAATCAATTAAAGATGCTGGTATGTGATGATATTACTTCTTTAGTCGCAACTTTTGCTTAATTTTAAAAAACTTTTGCCACGGATCTTTCTTTAATTTCGACAAACGTTTTAGCGCAGAATGAATATCAAATGAATTTACTTTTGCATTATTATCCAACTCATCCCATTCAAGTGGCATGGAAACGGGTGCACCTTTTCGTGCTCGCAATGAATAGGCGCATATGGCAGTTGCGCCGCGCTGATTGCGTAGATAATCAATAAAAATTTTACCTGTGCGTTTTGCCTTGGACATTTCACTCACATATTCTTCTGGATATTTTTCTACTAATACCTGAACGAAAGCATGTGCAAAGTTTTTTATTGTCTCCCAATCATGTTCTGGCTTGATCGGCACGACAACATGTAAACCTTTACCGCCAGTAGTTTTGACAAAGCTTTGCAAATTATATTCCTCGAGATATTTGCGAATGCGTTTTGCTGTCGCAACCACTCTTTTCCATGCAACATCTGGTGCTGGGTCAAGATCGAAGATAATCATGTCTGGATTTTCTACATCATCAATAGTGCTTCCCCATGGATGAATTTCCAGTACGCCCATTTGCACCAGCGCTAATAATCCTGATAAATCCTTGATATAAATATAATCATCGGTCTTATTTTTTTCCTTGATTGGTATTTCATATAATCCTTTGATATTTGCTTCACCAAGATGTTTTTGATAAAAGCATTTTTTGTAATTCTCTGGACAGCGAACTAGTGTTAATAACCGATTAGTTACATATGGCATGATCCATTGCTGTATTTCAATATAATAATTGGCAATATCCTGTTTGGTAATTTTGGTTTCAGGATAAAGAATTTTATCAGGATGGGATAATTCAATTGTCACGTTTGATTTTTTAGTCATGGATTTTGTCTCATCCTTTTCAATCGTTTTTATTTTTGTCTGAGTTTCACGCGTGATTTGACCCGCTTTTTTGTCCAGGCGCAAGCCTTTAAAACTCGGATGACGTAAACTTCCATCCTGTGTCCATTCTGAAAATTCGATTTCAGCAACTAATACAGGTTTAACCCAGATAGCAGTGGTCACACCTGGTGGGCGTGTCGTAAATGGATTTTTATCAGTAATGTTTTTTTTCAGCAGTGAATAAATTTCCTTGAGTGATGTCTGATTAAAACCTGTTCCAACGTTACCGCAAAAGATAAAATTCTTCTTTTTATCAAAATAGCCAAGGTACAATGAACCAAAATGTGCGCGCGAACCTTGAGGAGGTGAAAAACCTCCAATGACTAATTCCTGTCTATGCACACATTTTACTTTTAGCCATGTTTTGGTTCTGCGCTGCTCATAATTACTATTGATATCTTTGCAAACGATCCCTTCAAGACCCATTTTGCAGGCATTTTTAAATACTGTATCACCGGAACCCATAACATGATCGCTATAACGCAGTGTGTTTTCATCGAATACCAAAGATAAATTTTTTAAGATGTTTTTTCTTTCACCGAGGGTTGATGACATCAAATTATATTTATCGTAATAAAGCAGATCAAAAATATAATATACGAATGATTCTTCATGATTACCAATCGCATTTTGTAATAATTGAAAGCTGGATTTCTGTTGCGCATCCAGCACCACGACTTCGCCATCGAGAATAAGGTTTTTAACAGGCAATTGGCTAACAGCTTTTTGAATGTTCGGGAAATAGCGTGTCCAGTCCTTGTTGTTGCGTGAGATTAGTCGCACGTCTTTACCACGTTTAAATGCAATAATACGATAACCATCAAATTTTAATTCATGAATCCAGTGATCTTCCTGTGGTGGTTTATCAACGAGTGTTGCCAATTGTGGATGAATCGTTGCTGGCATGGATTTTTTGGAGAGATCAATTTTTATTTTATTCAGGACTTTTTTTTTCTGTCTTTTCGCAGGAACTGAGCCGTGTTTGCTCCAGATGTTTTTATAATTATCGGTAATTTCCTGCAATGTAAGATGGCTCTTAACACTGTCAGGTTCTTTCACTGTAATATCATATTTCGATAATGGTTTTGCAAATTCATCACTGGATTTAATTAGAAACCACGCTTTTTCATCTTTGCTGGAGCGTACCAGGTTCCAGCGACCATTTAATTTTTCCGCTTGCAGTGTAAATTTCAAATGACCTTTACGATAAGCAGCTAGCGGATTTTCATCTTCACATATCCATTTGCCTTTATCCCACAACATCACTGTGCCACCACCATATTCACCTTCAGGAATTATTCCTTCGAAATTGCCATATTCAACCGGATGATCTTCTGTGTGCATGGCAAGACGTTTAACCGCTGGATCAAGACACGGACCTTTTGGCACAGCCCAGCTTAACAATACACCGTTTAATTCCAGTCGAAAATCATAATGTAAATGACTGGCAGCATGTTTCTGGATGATATATAAATTTTTATATTTTGCTGAGACGGATTTTTTCCCTTTGGGTTCAGGTGTTTTTCTGAAATTTCTTTTCTTTTTATATGATTCCAGAGCCATGGTAAATTTTACCTGATCAAAGGCTAATTATTATATAATAAACCATAGTACACAAAAAAAGCCGATTTCCCTGATTATTTTCATACACAATATTATTTATTCATTGTTTTATAAGAAATATTCGAGGAGTTACATATGCCAAGATCAAATTGGAAGGGTAATATCAGTTTTGGTTTGGTCAGTATCCCAATTGTGCTTTATAACTCCATTGATCCATCCAGCAGTGTTGCTTTCAAACAAATAAATAAAAAAACGGGTGATTTGATTAAATATAAAAGAGTGGATGTAGAAACAGAAAAAGAAGTGCCATGGGAACAAATCGGAAAAGGTTATCAATATGCAAAAGATATGCTATTGCCTGTAGAAGAAGGCGAATTACAACGCGTTGCCGGTGAAAATGCACGTACGATTGCGATAGAAGAATTCATAGATAAAAAAAATATTGATTACATTAATATCGATCATGCTTATTATCTGGTGCCAGAGAAAAAAGGTAATAAGGGATATGTTATTTTGCGTGAAGCATTAAAGGAATCCGGTAAGATTGGTATTGCGAAAGTCATTATCAGTACAAAAGAATATCTGGCAGCAGTGATGCCGCATGATAATGTGCTGATGTTGTATTTGTTACATTATGCAGAACAGGTGAGAGATGTAGATGAATTTAATGTGCCAGGAAATGATTTGAAAAAATATGGTATTAAAAAGCAGGAAATTGAAATTGCAAAGAAGTTAATTGCATCCATGACAGAAAAATGGAAACCAGAAAAATACAAGGATGAATATAAGGATGCTGTGGAAAAATGGGCTGAATCCAAGGCTAAACATCATGCGGGATATAAAATGCCAGCACGTTCAAAAGCAAAACAGCCAACCACGGTGGTTAATTTTGTGGAGCTACTGAAGAAGAGCTTGAATACGAATGGCAGGAAAGTGAGTGTGACTGCGCATAAGCCAGCGAGAAAAAAATCATCGCATCGACATGTAAGGGCGACGCATTGATTTGTGTGTGCTACAGGACTGTCATGCCAGCATGCTTTTAGCTGGCATGACAGTCCGCCGCATGACAAACTATATTCACCCAGCCTGCAAAATATTTTTTTCTACCGCATCATCGAGAATAGTTTTTATTAGATCCGCTAATATTTCCGATCCATCTGCAATAGGCAATCTGCGCTCATCAACCTGATGTCGTTTCACGCCATGACGTTTCCAGCTGCCACCACCGGTTACATAATTATGCAACATGGGTTGCATGCGATCGACACTTGCAGCAAATCGTGCTTCAGGTGTTTCCCGCTTTTCAAATTCATGCCAGAGATTCATGAATTCATCGCGCTGATCATCAGGCAATAGACCAAATAAACGGTTGGCTGCATTTTGTTCCCTGACACCTTTATCCATATTTTTTTCAGCGTCATAACAAAAAGTATCACCCGCATCAATTTCAACAATGTCATGAATCAAAACCATTTTTATGACACGCAAGATGTCAATTTGTGCATTGGTATATTCCGCAAGCACCATGACATATAAACCAAGATGCCAGCTATGTTCTGCGGTATTTTCCAGTCGATCAGGATCAGCAATCAAAGTGGATCGTCGCAGGATTTTTTTTAATTTATCAATTTCATATAAGAAATTTAATTGTTGTTTTAATCGCATGGAAATATTTTCCATTAGGAATTACCTTTTTATCTGAAATAAAATTATGGCGGAATAATACAGGTTTTGCAGAAAAAATAGTAGTTATTTTATATTCATTTAAGTGTCAATCATTGACAGTAATATTGTTTATCTGATTACATATATGACTTGCTGTCTCCAATAATAATTACTATGGCAGGGAAATCTATGGCCTTTATTCGCAATAATATGGAATGTGCGCTCACTTATTCAATTTCTACCATCAAGGATGAAATCAGGAATCGTGAATGCTATTTGCATTTTGCATTTGCAGAACCTGAAACAGCAAAATGGATGATTGAAAAAATAAAACAGCAAAAAATTCAGCTGGATTATGAAATTAATCATGATGTGGTAACCATCAAGCCTTATGTGCAGAGTGAATTCGGTGTGGATTCCTATGGTGTGAGATTAAGCGCATTTGTGGGAAATAAATTATTGATGTTTTTTGCATCTGAAGATGAAGCCACACAGTTTGAAAATCTATTATCCCAGATAACCAGTAATTATATTGTGCAAATTGCCAATATCATACATTTTGATATTAGCCATATGCCGCAGAAAGACATGCTGACAATTAGCGTGCTGCCATCTTCTCCTCATTATCTGCTTCCATGGGAAATAGATATATCGGATAAATACAATAAAATTAAAAAAATTTATGCCAAAGAATTCGTTCATATTAATAGTATTGCAGACGAAAAAATATTATTTTCCGATGATGATAATACAGAAACAAATAAGCCGATTATCAAATGTGAAAATAGTGAAACCATTATTATGGATTTGTATGAAAAAGATAATGAAAAGCGACTAATGGTTATTTCTGCCAATCCTGTTATATCAGGTGGTGGCGGTCAGAATGGCGAAGGTCTGGAAGAAAAAATAATATCGTTAACCAATGCTCCATTTGCGATGCCCAATGATCTTGGCGAGGGATTGGTGCCACATCTGGGTGGTTTATATAAAATCTCCAACGTGCAAATAAGCAAGGATAATCGTCATGCCATTACTGATATGTTATTTATTTCGATGCCTAATATGGGTTATCCCATCAAGCTGCTTAAAACACCATCTGAAAAAAAATATTTTACGCGTGAATCTTATCTCGAACATATTGCTTGCATGATGATACAGGAAGTATATCTTGCACGTTTTACCAACAACACCATTATCATTCCGCGACAAGGTTGCGGCTTGTTTGCCAATGAAGATGAAGACCTTTCTGCTGTTATACATGTAGTAGGAAAAATGTTTAGTGATGTGCAAATCATTGTTGCTCTGGGTAAGAATGTTGAACTGCAATATGACAAACGTAATTTGCTCGTAATATATAGCGAACCATTGATGGATAAAATAGTAGAAGTGGAAAAAGCGATTAACAACCTTCGCGCCAAGTTGAATAATGGTTTTACCCTTCACGCTATTTCAAAAAATATGATTGCCAGTTATCTCACAGGTAGGGAGCAGGCAATGAAAATACAGGAAAGTGAGATGATGGAAGAAGAAAAAGCCAACAGACAGAGAGAAGATGTGACCCGGGAAATACAAGTGAGACTGGATGAAATTTTTTCCTATATCGATACAATTTCCGGTGATATGAAAAGTGATATTAAAATGGCGCAAACGCCAAGACAATTGAATAGGCAATCGAACTGGCTTAATCAGTTACGTAATTCCCAGAAAAATGTCAAAAATAATATTAATAAAGCGCATACAAATAAACTGGATGATATTATTTCAATCAAGTCATATATTCGCAAGCAACTGATGGCCAATCAGCAACTTGAAACCATACTGACAGAAATGAAAAAAAACACTTCTATAAATATGCTGGAGGTGGTAAATCAATTAAGTATGAAATATTGTAATGATCGTTTCGATACCCAGCTTTATCGTCAGTCAAAATCCTGCGGCAACTCTTGAAATAAATGCTATTTTTTGTCAGGATGAGATTCTTTCTCTTATTGTGCCTACCATATGACGGAACATGTGATCACATACATATTACTACTCGGTATCATTATTGCGCTTGGTCATCTTTTTCAGAAATCCACGATACCTTTATCATTAATGCTCGTCATATTCGGCATGGTTTTAAGTTTTGTTCCCTGGATTCCTACTGTTGAAATTGATCCTGAATTAATTTTGAATGTATTTCTTCCGTTATTGATTTATCAGATATCAGCATTCAGTTCCTGGCGTGATATCCGCAAGCAAATCCTGCCAATCGCCTCGCTTTCCATTGGTCATGTTGTTTTTATAACAGTGCTGGTTGCCTGTGTCATTCATACTTTAATTCCACAAATGGGTTGGCCATTAGCTTTTGTGTTGGGTGCCATTATTTCTCCTCCTGATGATGTTGCCATTGTTTCCATTTGCGAAAAAATCCGCATACCAGAGCGTATTTTTAATATTCTTGAAGGCGAGGGCATGTTTAATGATGCGGCGGCACTTATCCTCTTTCGTGTTGCATTGGCTGCTGCGATAACGCATACATTTTATTTTATGCATGCTCTTTCTGCATTTCTGATGATTATTGTTGGTGAAACTTTATATGGTTATCTGATCGGTACACTCATCGGCAAAATTCGTTTAAAGATTAAAAACACCATTCTGCACATGATTGCCGGCATGATTACGCCGTTTATTGCTTACATTCCTGTGGTGATGCTGGGCGGTACTGGAGTGCTCGCAACAGCCATTGTCGGTTTTTTAATTGGCAATAAATATTCTGTGCGTTTTACACCGGAATATCGAATCATTGGTATGGCGATATGGCCTGCGCTTGCATTTGCAATTGAAGGAATTATATTTTTATTGGTCGGGCTGGATTTGCATAATATTTATTTGCATATTTCCCTTATTTCCGCTGAAAAACTTGTGCTATATGTCTCTTCCATTGTTGCTACAGTTGTGCTGGGCAGATTTATCTGGGTATTTGGCTCAACCTTGCTATTTCCAAAAATATTTTTTCCACACCATGACAAAACAAAATATCGCAATGCTTTTCTCATTTCCTGGGCAGGTATGCGCGGTGGTATTTCACTTGCAGCCGCACTCGCCATTCCTACTTTATATTTTCAGATTGAGGGTGTGGATTTACGCGATTTATTAATCTTTCTCGTGCTGAGCATTATTATTGTGACGCTGGTGATTCAAGGTCTCACACTCCCTTTTCTGCTGAGAAAATTTGGTCTGGATGTGATTGGCGAAAAGGAAAAATATGATGAACATCTGGCAGAATTACATGCAAGAGTGCAGATGATTGGAACAGTGCTGGAATGGTTGCAGCAATATAAAAATGAAATCGGCCATGAAAAGAAATTTGTCGAAGAAGTGGATTTGCATCTTCATGAATATGAGATTTTACTGAAAAAATACAAAAAAAGAATTGCTGCACATGACAAGAAAGAACAAGTGTTTCACGATGAACGCAGGGAAGTTCGCGCTTCCACTTCATTGCTGATGCAAATTATAAAAGTGGAAAAGAAAGAACTCTTGCATCTCTGGCGACAGGAAAAAATTAGCTTGCGCACGCGTAACAAGCTATTGGCGGTGCTTGATCACCATATGCAACGTTTTTCCATTTAGAAGTTATTTCATTCCCGGCAACGTTTCTGATAATAATCAGCCACTATTTTCGCCATGGCAATTTCATCTGCCGACAAATCTGTTTTATCCAATGGCGTTTTCTGCACTTCGGCCAAACGATAAGTAGCATAAACATCTGCAAAATCTTTTTCCTTATTCATTTCACGATAAGCAGATTTTGCAGGTAATTTAATTATCATTTTTTTGCTGGCAGCTTGCTGAAACAAATATCTGGCTTCGGTTTCATTTTTTTCTACACCTTTGCCGAGTGCATATAGCGCACCTAAATCATTGGGTGCGCAATTAAATTTTTTGGTATCTGCCATTCTGTCTATTACTTTTTTGTAAAGAGCAGCTGCTTGTGCATAATCAGGAGAATTGGCTTTGGTTTCATAATACAATCCGAGATTATAAATAGATGTGTCATGTCCGACTTCAGCTGCTTCCTTGTAAAGCTTGATTGCTTTTGGAATATTCTTTTCAGTACCTAAACCTTTTTCATATAAAATCGCAAGATTATTCTTGGCATAAGGATCACCATGATCTGCTGCCACCTGATACCATCTCAATGCTTCTGCATAATCTGGTTTGGCGTTATCTTCATCATCTGAATAAAACTGGGCGAGAGAATAAGCTGCTTCATAATCACCATCAATTGCTTTCTGACGTAAATTACTTTCGTTTACGCGCGATACTTTAGGAGGGTTTATATATATTTCCTTGTAATTTCCATCTTCGAGATAAGCAAAATGCTGAAAATTACCGTAGTGTTCTTTTATTTTAATAATGCTGTCAGTGCACATGACTATCACAAAAAGAATAGGAAGTGCGATGGTATAAAGTCGTGACTCCTTGTTGGCGCGTGTGGTGATAATCCAGGTAAGCAAGCAAATAATAAAAGCTGTGGTGAGAATAATATTATCAAGGCGAAAAAAATTATCGTAATCGTCATAAACGGTAGCGAATGTTAGTAATGCAAGCACTAACCATGTCCAGATGCGATGGGTGCAATTAAATGCCGATTTCCAGGTGATAACAGAGGCGAAGATCGAATATAGCGTTGCTATCGTACCGATTGTAATTTTCAAGACGGGCATGTGATTTGCAGCAACATAATCCTCGATAAGAAATGTGGTGAAACCGGCTGCAAAAAGTAGCGCAACACTCACCAGCACATTGTAAATCCAGAATACTTGCCATAGCGGCGCTTGGCCTTTGAGGTAATTGGTCAGGGACATGATTTGCAACTCGTTTTGGTAGATTTGATCGCAATTATACAAATATTGGATTTATTGTAAAGTAAATTAGCAGGAGCTGGTGTCAAGCGTAACCACACTGCATGGGAAATGGACAGATCCATATGCTGTCCATTTCCCATGCAGTGTGGTTACGCTTGACACCAGCTTTGGGGTTATTTCGTACCGTTAAATTGCCCAGTCATATTGATGGCATTCGGTGACATGGAAAGCGCCATTTTCAGGCGGCGTGCATTTTTCACAAAATTGATTTTCTTCATGTCAACGAGACGTAATGTCATATCGCCATACGTGCGGTAATAGAAAAGCTTATTGGTTGCATCCTTAAACACGACCCATTGTGTCGTATCAGTTGATGTTTGTCCTTCTGATGCAGCGCGCACAAAGCCAGCAGGTAAATCGACGTTATTAATAATATGTTGTGCGAGACTTAATTCTTCACCGGAATTTTGTGCGGGATAAACATTTTTTACCATGAAAGCGATTTTCACAAAACGTGATGGAGGAGAAGCATCACCTGGTAAACCTGTTGCACCACCACCTTGTCCAGTTGAAGTATAAGTAATACCGTTGACGGTGATGGGATTCGGATTATATGGCGATAAATTCAGGTAATTTTGCAGATTCGCAATATGCCAATCATATTTCGGTGAATTAGTCATCACACCAATGTTGTCATATACATTAATTTTATTATTGTAGAATTCAACGACGATACCATTGCCGTTTGCATCACGAATCGAGGCATGTGCAGGTAAAGTCGCATTACCAAGTTGTGGAATCACCTGATTGCTGACATAAATATCATTTAGTGCTTGTTTTACCTCATCGATCGTTTTGAAATTTCCCAATACCCAGTCACCAAAATTTGCATACGGTACAGCCTGATTATCCTTGCCAGCGGGAATGGTTTGATATTCGGTTTCACCTGGCAAATATAAATATTCAAATGTTAATCCTTGTTCATTCATGCCATCGAATGTTGCATCAACACCAAATCCATCGACATACAAATAACCATATTTGGCGACCCAACTCATGCCAGGTTTATTATTCGGGGTTGTGGTATTGAAAGCGCGTTCACGCGGTGAACTGCGCAAATTGGAATTTAAAGCGGAACCAAATTCCATGCTGCGAGTAATTAATAACGTCCCATCTTTTGCTGTCAGCATGAAATCTGTGCAGGCAAAAGCAGGTGAAATAGTCAGGGAAACGAGGGAAATAATGCTATATAAAAAATTTTTCATACGACCTCCATGTCATTTTATCAGCGTATTATGAATGATTTTGCGTTAAAGTTCTGCTAAAATCTGCGCACGATAATCAGATGCAATAACGAATACATAAAAGAACCTCTCAGCATGAACTTTATTCACTGCCTGCTTGCTGTATTAATCACTCTTATCTGGGGATTTAATTTCATCTTTGTGCGCATTGCACTTGATGGCATGTCGCCTTATTTGCTGTGTGCATTACGTTTTATATTCGCAAGCATTCCATTGATATTTTTTATCAGACCGCCTGCTGTGCATGTCAAATGGATCATTGCTTATGGTCTAGTCATGTTTGCCCTGCAATTTTTGCTGCTTTTTCTCGGCATTAGTGCGGGAGTGTCACCCGGTCTTGCATCGCTTATTGCTCAGGTGCAAATCTTTTTTAGCATTTTGTATGCCGCTATTCTCTGGAATGAAATACCAACACGCTGGCAAATAGCTGGTGCATTAGTGGCGTTCTCAGGCATAGGTGTGGTCGCCATGAATCTCAACGGCAATCTCACCTTGCTGGGCTTTATCTTCGTGCTAGGCGCTGCAGCAAGCTGGGCATTAGGCAATGTCATCACTAAGTCCATCGGCGCCATCAATATCATGTCACTGGTAGTCTGGGGCAGTTTTGTTGCTTGTTTTCCCATGATTCTGATGTCCCTATATATGGATGGCAGTCACGGCATCCTCACTACCTTGCAGAACCTGCATCGGGCGGAAATTATTTCTGTCCTCTATATCATTTATATCTCCACGCTCGTCGGTTATGGACTCTGGAGCTTTTTGCTCAGTACTTATACGGTTTCAGTCGTCGTGCCATTCACCTTGCTCATACCCATTTTTGGCATGCTGGGTTCTATTGTAGTTTTGCACGAACCATTGCAGTCGTGGAAAATCCTCGCGGCAGTGCTGGTCATCAGTGGGTTGATTGTTAACCTGCTAGGTGCGCATTTTTATAAAAGCTTGATTGCAGATCAAAACTGCAGTAAAAATGGCACTTCCTGAAATATGTACAAGCGAATGTGGCGGAACTGGTAGACGCGCTGGATTTAGGTTCCAGTGGGGCAACCCGTGAGAGTTCGAGTCTCTCCTTTCGCAAGTTGGCGATAACACCTTGAAAAATTCTGGTTTACTTCCGAATTTATCAATATAATAGCGGGCTATTTTGTATTGGGTTTATAAGAGTTTTAAGAACACGAGGTTATTCACATGCAAGTATCTGTTGAAGAAGTTAGTAAAGTAGAACGTCGTCTTACCATCATTGTTCCAGCAGAAAGAGTTGAGGAAGCATATAAAACTCATATTACCCAGTTAGCCAGAGACGCTAACATTAAGGGTTTTCGTCCCGGCAAAGCACCGATGGCTATCATTCAGCAATATTATGGTGAAAACGCCCGTCGTGAAGCATTAAGCGAAGTGATCAGCAAATCACTTAATCAGGCTATTACGGATGAAAAATTAAATCCGATTAATCAGCCGCGCATTGAACCCAAAAAAGTTACACCAGATGCACCGCTGGAATTTATTGCATCGTTTGAAGTGTTACCGGAAATCGATAATATTCAGCACAATATTCAAAATATCGAAAAGCTCGATGTTGCTATCACAGCAGATGATGTCAAAACCGTCATTACCCAGCTGCTGAAACAATATACCCGCTGGAAATTGGTGGAACGTCCCGCTGCTGAAAAAGATAGAGTGGTGATTGATTACCACACGGTTTATGAAGGTGAAACAGATACTGCACACAAGCAGGAAAATTTCCCGCTGGAATTAGGCAGCAACACCATGTTACCTGGATTTGAACAGGGATTAATCGGCGCGAAAGTGGGTGATGTGCGCACATTAAATCTTGCTTATCCAGCAGATTTTAGCGTCAAGGAACGTGCGGGCAAACCAATTGATTTTGTTGTCACAGTCAAGCAAGTATTTGAAGCTGAAACGCAGGAATTGAATAACAAGTTCATCCAGCAGTTAGGCATCAAGAGTGGCAAGGAAGAAGATCTGAATCAGCAAATCCAGCAAACACTGGAACAGGAACGTAATCGTCTGGTTAAGGAAAAACTGAAGGAACAAGTCTTCAGTCAATTAATCGATCAGAATTCAATTGATGTTCCTGCATCGCTTGTTACGCGTGAATCAAAACTGATTCATGATGAAATTTATCCGCAGCATCAACATCATGATCATCATCAGCATCAGCATTCCGATCAGGAACTTGCAATGTTTAACGATATTGCAAAAAAACGTGTGGCACTGGGTTTGCTAATTAATGCATTTGCCAAAAAACACGATATCAAAATTGATAATGAACGTGTCAATACGCGTATCCAGGAAATTGCTTCTTCATACGAATCTCCATCAGAAGTGATTGAATGGTTATCATCAGGTGAACGTCTTGCTGGTATTGAAGCACAAGTGATTGAAGATCAGGTGCTGGATAAACTCATGGAAGGTATTGCGGTTACTGAAAAGAATATGAGTTATGCTGAACTCAAGGGTATCCGTACATAATAAATACTTAACGTTAAGGAACTGAATATGTTGCAGTCTAATCTTGTCCCTATGGTGGTAGAACAAACAGCTCGTGGCGAGCGTGCATTTGATATTTATTCACGATTACTCAAGGATAGGGTCATTTTTCTTGGTGGTGCGATCGATGATCATGTGGCTAATCTTGTTGTTGCCCAGTTGTTATTCCTGGAGTCAGAAAATCCGGATAAGGATATTTCTATCTATATTAACTCCCCAGGAGGCGTAGTGACCGCTGGTCTTGCCATTTACGACACCATGCAATTTATCAAGCCAGATGTCAGTACCATGTGTATTGGGCAAGCTGCCAGCATGGGCGCATTACTTCTGGCAGGCGGTGCTGCAGGCAAGCGTTTGTGCTTGCCAAATGCAAGAGTGATGATTCATCAGCCGTTGGGGGGTGTGCAGGGACAAGCCTCTGATATTGCCATTCACGCAGAAGAAACGATCAAAATCCGTACGCGATTAAATGAAATCCTTGCCCATCATACTGGCCAACCTGTTGATATTATTGCCAAGGACACTGATAGAGATAACTTTATGAACGCTGAAAAGGCGTTGAAATACGGTATTGTAGATAAAGTTCTCGATTCCAGAGTGGATAAGAAGTAATAATATAATTATGGGCAGTCAGTTGATATTCAGAAAATCATCCCTATTTATAACCGTTATAATTAGGTCTATAACTGAAGAGGCTTTGTCTTATGAGTAATGACCAGCGTGGTAGTGGAAGAGACAAGGTATTTCACTGTTCATTCTGCGGCAAAAGCCAGCATGAAGTGCGTAAGCTTATTGCTGGCCCATCGGTTTACGTTTGCGATGAATGCGTATCGCTTTGCAATGACATCATTAATGAGGAAAAGTCTCGCGAAGACAAAACCGGTCTTTCTCCCGATGTGTTGCCACGATTACCTGCGCCAACAGAAATCCGCAAAACACTTGATGAGTATGTCATTGGCCAGACACAAGCCAAAAAAGTGTTGTCTGTTGCTGTGTACAACCATTACAAACGTTTGCGTAATCACGGCAAACAAGGTGATGTGGAATTAAGCAAAAGTAATATCTTGCTAATCGGCCCTACGGGCAGTGGTAAAACGCTGATGGCAGAAACATTGGCGCGTCTTTTGAATGTGCCATTCGTTATCGCTGATGCTACTACTTTGACTGAAGCTGGCTATGTTGGCGAAGATGTGGAAAGCATCATCCAGAAATTATTGCAGCGTTGTGAATACGACGTTAGCAAGGCACAAATGGGTATTGTTTATATCGATGAAATCGACAAGATTTCACGTAAATCTGAAAACCCCTCCATTACCCGCGATGTTTCGGGTGAAGGTGTGCAACAGGCGTTGCTGAAATTAATTGAAGGAACCATTGCATCTGTTCCACCACAAGGTGGCAGAAAACATCCGCAGCAGGAATTTATTCAGGTAGACACACGTAATATTCTTTTCATCTGCGGCGGAGCTTTTGCAGGTCTTGAAAAAGTCATACGTGATCGCTCTGAAAAATCCGGCATTGGTTTTTCTGCTGAAATCCATGGCAAGGAAGATGCTAAAACTATTGGCGATGTCTTGCGTGAAGTGGAACCAGCAGACTTGATCAAATACGGTTTGATTCCAGAATTAATTGGTCGTTTGCCAGTGCTTGCCACACTTGAAGAATTGGATAAGGATGCTCTGGTTAGTATTTTGACTGAACCCAAGAATGCGCTGATCAAACAATATCGCAAATTATTCGAGATGGAAGGTGTTGCGCTGGAATTCCGTGATCCTGCCTTGAACTCGATTGCTGAGCGCTGTGTGGAAAAGAAAACAGGCGCGCGAGGATTACGTTCCATTCTGGAAAAAGCATTGCTGGATGTCATGTATGAACTTCCTTCACTCTCGCATGTTTCCAAAGTCATCATTGATGAATCTGCAATTCATGGTGAAACAAAACCAATCATTATCTATGAAACCCCAGATAAACAGTCAGCAGCAGAATAATGACTGATACCACATATACCACCAACCGAATAAACGGGAGTATTTATGGCAACTCTTCCAAGTGATACGACCATAGTCAGTGTTCCGGTTTTACCATTGCGCGATGTCGTTGTTTATCCTTTTATGGTGGTGCCACTTTTTGTTGGACGTGAACGATCTATCAAGGCGCTTGAAGTTGCGATGGCAGCGGACAAGCAAATTCTGCTGGTTTCGCAAAAAAATGCAACAGAAGATCAGCCTAATGAAGCAACTCTTTATGAAACAGGTACATTATCGACGGTATTGCAGTTATTGAAGCTGCCAGATGGTACGGTGAAAGTTCTCGTAGAAGGTGTCAAGCGTGGCAAGATTATTCGTTTTCTTGAAAATCACGAATATTTTCTTGCTGATGTTGAGTTGCTGGATGATAGCGGTACCGATGCGCGTGAAGTTGAAATTTTTATTCGTTCACTTAAATCGCAATTCGAACAATACGTCAAATTAAATCGGAAAATTCCTGCTGAAATCATGGCATCGATTCTTGCTATTGAAGATGGTGGCAGATTGGGTGATACCGTTGCTGCACATTTGAGTATCAAGCTGGATGAGAAACAAAAATTACTGGAAATTGCCAATTTACCCAAACGTCTCGAACGCTTAATGGGATTGCTGGAAAATGAAATTGATTTATTGCAGGTAGAGAAAAAAATTCGTGGTCGCGTTAAACGTCAGATGGAAAAAACACAACGCGAATATTATCTGAATGAACAAATGAAGGCGATACAAAAAGAATTAAATGAAATAGAAAATGTTCCAAATGAATTTGAAGCGCTGGCCAAAAAAATTGAACAAGCTGGTATGCCGAAGGAAGCGCGCGAAAAAGCAGAAGCAGAACTTGCCAAGTTAAAATCAATGAATACGCAATCGGCAGAAGCCACGGTATCTCGTAATTATCTCGATGTAATGGTTTCACTTCCATGGGATAAACTGACCAATACACGTGTCAATCTGGAGTCTGCAGAAAAGGTTCTTGAAGCAGAACATTATGGTCTTAAGGAAGTGAAGGAACGTATTGTTGAATATCTTGCTGTACAAAAACGCGTGAAGAAATTAAAAGGGCCGATTTTGTGTCTGGTAGGTCCTCCGGGTGTAGGTAAAACATCATTGGGTCAATCCATCGCTAATGCGACAGGACGTAAATTTATACGCATGTCATTGGGTGGTGTGCGTGATGAAGCAGAAATTCGCGGTCATCGAAGAACTTATATTGGTGCAATGCCTGGCAAGATTATTCAGAAACTCGCTAAATCAGGCGCAAATAATCCATTATTTCTGCTGGATGAAGTAGACAAGATGTCCATGGATTTTCGTGGTGATCCCGCATCTGCATTACTGGAAGTGCTCGATCCCGAACAAAACCATGCGTTTAACGATCATTATCTGGAAGTCGATTATGATCTTTCCAGCATCATGTTTATGGCAACAGCGAATACATTAAATATTCCACCTGCCTTGCGTGATCGTATGGAAGTCATACGCATACCAGGTTATACAGAAGACGAAAAGGTTAATATTGCCTTGCGTCACCTGATTCCTAAACAGATTCAGGCAGCTGGATTGAAAGAATCTGAAATTGAAATTCCTGCAGAAACGGTACAACACATCACACGTTATTACACACGTGAAGCAGGTGTCAGAAATCTTGAAAGGGAAATTTCCAAAATCTGCCGCAAGGTAGTGAAAGAAGTTTTAATGAAAACCAAATCCGAGAAGGCGCGAGTTGAGCCAGATGATCTTGAACATTATCTTGGTGTCAGACGTTATCGTTACGATATTGCTGAACAGCAGGATCAGATTGGGCAAGTCAAGGGTCTGGCGTGGACTGAAGTGGGTGGTGAATTATTAAGTATTGAAGCTATCGTTCTGCCGGGTAAAGGAAAGACTATTTACACAGGACAATTGGGTGAAGTGATGCAGGAATCTATCCAGGCAGCTTTATCGGTTGTCAGGGCGCGTTCAGCTATTCTGGGGGTTCCAAAGAACTTTTTTGAGAAACACGATATACATATTCACGTTCCAGAAGGTGCAACACCGAAAGATGGACCAAGCGCAGGTATCAGCATGTGTACAGCCATTGTTTCCATTCTCACTAATCTGCCGGTACGTGCAGATTATGCGATGACAGGCGAAATTACCTTGCGTGGCGAAGTATTGCCAATTGGTGGTCTCAAGGAAAAATTGCTGGCTGCACACCGCAGTGGCATCAAGAATGTCATTATTCCAATTGAAAACGTCAAGGATTTGAAAGAAATTCCAGACAATATCAAACAAGATCTTGTCATTAAACCAGTGCGCTGGATTGATGAAGTATTAGGTGCAGCGCTGAATGGTTATTTGCAGCGCTTGTCCCGCAAGAATAAAAAAGTAAAACCGGCATTAGGCGCAGCGCAGAAGAAAGATAAGCTGCGGAAGCCGGAAAGGGAAGATCGCACACATTAATTTGTGCATGCGTCTCTTCTGTGCTTGGTAAAAATGGCATGTGAAATTGCGGGCTGATTTTGAACTTGCTGCTAGCATAAGGTCTTTTTGCAATGGCTCGTCGGCCTCCGGCCTCCTGCGCTTTATTTGCAAAAAAACCTTATGCTAGCAGCAAGTTCAAAATCAGCCCGCAATTTCACATGCCATTTTTACCAAGCACAGCGCCAACGCATTTTTCCAGACGATAAATCATTTCATAATTCAAGAATAAAAATAGCAAAAAATAGCATTATCTTGCTTGACACATGTTTAACCCTATTGGTATAAATCACACTTCGTTATGAGCACTCAGACTGCAAGGGATGCGACGTAGAGCTTGCGCTGCGAAAGTGACAAACAAAATCATTTTTAACCATGGATAGAGAGATAATGTTATGAACAGAACACAACTGATTGACCTGATTTCTGAAAAAGCAGAATTAACCAAAGCTGCAGCATCTCGTGCATTAGATGCAGTTCTTGATGGCATTACAGTGTCATTACAGAATGATGATCCTGTTGTACTGGTAAATTTTGGAACATTCACTATTAAATTACGCGCTGCTCGCGAAGGTCGTAATCCAACGACTGGCGAAAAGATCAAGATCAAAGCAGCAAAAGTGGTTGGCTTTAAAGCAGGCAAGGCATTGAAAGAAGCGGTTAAGGAAAGGGAAAAGGCTTAAACGTACAAGATTTGCTGGGTGCTTAGCTCAGCTGGTAGAGCGGCGCCCTTACAAGGCGTAGGTCGTGGGTTCGATCCCCTCAGCACCCAAAAAGATTTTTTTACAAAGTGTTGTATATTTTCCAAAAATGTTATACAAAGCGTTTCAATAATGGAGTGGTAGTTCAGTTGGTTAGAATATCGGCCTGTCACGCCGAGGGTCGCGGGTTCGAGTCCCGTCCACTCCGTTAATTGTTAATCATGCTCGTTAGTAATAACTTTTTATTGGACTGAAAGGTAGAGAGCAAACAATGCTTCAAACCATCCGTGAGCATACCCAAGGCTGGATAGCTGGAATCATCATAGGCATCATCATTCTCACTTTTGCTCTTTGGGGCGTCCATAGTTATTTTGTTGGCGGTTCTGCCAATAATTATATTGCTGAAGTGAATGGCGTTGAAATTACGAAAGATCAATTTAATATTTCATATGAACGTTTAAGACGTCAGGCACAAAGTCAGTACACAACCACTGGCAATACCACTCTTCCGCGTGATGAATCCGCATTAAAAGCGCATGCCATGCAATCACTCATTGATATGGAAGTATTGAAACAGGCATCCCTGAAGCAGGGATATCTGGTATCAGACAGACAAATTAATATTTATTTGCAAAGCCTGCCTGAATTTCAGGTAGATGGACAATTTTCGCTGGATCGTTTTCAGGAAATTCTCGCCAACACCATGTTATCCACGAGTGAATTTCTGGAATTGATTCGCACTAGTTTATTGATAGATCAACCGAAGTTGGGTGTTGTATTTTCTTCTTTTTCCCTGCCAGATGAAACCGTCTCTACGATTGCACTCGTGAATCAGGAGCGTGATATTGATTATATTTCCATTCCCACACAGTATTTTATATCGCAACCGATTGTTATTTCTGCTGACAGAATCAAACAATATTATGATCAGAATAAATCTGATTTCATGACACCTGAGCAAGTGAATATTGAATATGTGGAACTTTCGCTGAAAAATTTAATGAGTAAATTCAACCCGACTGATAACATACTCAAAACTTTTTATAATGAAAATATCAATTCCTACACGCAACCTACGCGCTGGAAAATAATCAGTATGGAATTTCCTGTTGCAGCAAACGCAACAGTTGATCAAATGAAACAAGTTGTTCAAAAGGGTGATCTTGCTTACAAGGCATTAAAAGCAGGTGGTGATTTCACCAAAATTGCAAAGCAATATGCTGCATATTCTGGCAATCCCGCATGGATGTCATTAACTGAAGCACCAGCTGATTATCAGAAATCCATTGCCACATTATTAAAGTCAGGTGATGTATCTGAACCATTTAAAACAGCCAAAGGATTAGTGATTCTCAAGGCGGTTGAGGTTCAGGAACCAAAAATGCTGTCATTTGATGCGGTAAAAGATAAGGTGCGAGAAACTTATATTCGTCAACATGCGGAAGAAAAATTTACGGATTTGCGTGATCAGTTAGCGGATTTGACTTATGAACATCCTGATTCCCTGGAGCTCGCCGCTAAAAATTTGAATTTACCTATTCAAACAACAGAATTATTTGAGAAAACCAAAGGTGGCAAGGATATTTCGCAATACAAGAAAGTGCGTGATATTGCATTCAGTAATGATGTGCTGAATTTGCAGAATAATAGTGATGTGATACAAACAACACCAGATTCAATTGTTGTTTTGCGTTTGAAATCACATGTTGCATCTGCTTTGTTGCCACTTAATCAAGTGTCGGCGCAAATCGAACAGAAATTAAAAGCGCAGGAAGCGGAAAGTCGTGCAGATAAATTTTCGCAGGATTTACTTTCCAGATTACAAACTGGCGCAGATCCAAAACAATTAGCTGCAACATTTAAATTAAAATGGAATTCAACTGGCTTGATTGGACGTTATTCCAATAAGATTGATACAGCGATTCTTGATGCGGCATTTAGTTTGCCGAATCCTGCGAATGCTGGAAATAAACCAAGTTATGGTGTGACGCGTTTGCCGAATGGTTATGGTGTGGTGGCTGTTAAGTCAGTGAAATCTGGTGTAATTGCTAATCCAAAGCAGGCAGCTGTTTATGCCGAACAAATTCAAAATAGCGAAGGTTTGCTGGAATATGAATTATATAAGCAAAGCCAAATCGCAAAAGCTAAAGTGAAAGTGAATACGCCAGCGGCTTGATTAATGAAGTTGTCATATGTGTGTGTCATCCTGAGCACATTGCGGAGCTGTCATCCTAAGCACATTGCGGAGCTGTCATCCTGAGCGCGGCTCTTGCTTTTGCGCGAAGGATCTCATGAAGAATGCGCGTAATTCATTAGGAGATCCTTCGCGCAAAAGCAAGAGCCGCGCTCAGGATGACAGCTCCGCAATGTGCTCAGGATGACAGCTCCGCAATGTCCTCAGGATGACACACACCGATTGCATGACAACCCGCTGATGATAGATCGCTGTATAACAATCTACCGTTAACAACTCGCTATATATAACAGATCTCCCAACCTGCGTTTCCTATCAAAACTTGTTCATTTCTGATATCCTTTGCAAAAATATAAACGAGGATTTCATAATGTACGCACGGCTTTTTAATATTAATTCCAATAAAAAAGATACCACTCAAGCAGATAATCTGAGGAATCTACTTGATAAATTATCCAGTTATGAATCGCAAATCGATCTGGATCAAGGTAAGGAATATAGAAAAAAAATAACCGCATTAGGAGATGTTTCATGGGCTTCGTTTATTCTTAATTGCACAATGGCGATTTTCTTTTTAACTAATTGGTGGCTGAAATTTGGAGCTAATTCAATTCGGGAACTCCGTGATCCTAAGACTAATCTTTTATTAGGTTGGCTAGACAGTAATGGTAGGACGACGCCATTTGGACATAATCTGGCAAATCATATTTTACAAAATGAGGAAATCCATGGCGTAACCTTACGCGACATCAATGATAATGGCATTTTTAATGATGCTGAAGACGTTGCTTATACTCATTTCGTCAATAATGCTATGCGACTTGGTTTTCAATTGGCTATGCTTGCATTTTTTTTAATGATAGCAACTTTTATCTCAAAGAAAATAGTAACAAGAAATTATGAGCGAGCAATTACTGCGCCCAAAACTTATAATGAAATTTATCAAGAAGTGGAAATGAATAATACTGCTGTGGAAAAAGCTTTTGATTCATTAAGTATTGAAGATAAGCAGCAGTTAGTTAGCAAAGGTTTGGCAGAGAATAATGATGGTGATATTACTCTTAAATATATTTGCCCGATTACAAAGTGCATCATTACCTGGCTTTTGGCTGTTGAGTTGGAAGATGGCAGAATCATATTTTATGATGCAAAATTTTTGCTGGATCATCGCGACCAAAATTATAGATATAATGAAGAGTTTCGTAATCCTTCAACGACAGAGAAAATCAAAAGAATTTATTTCCCGGTGGAAGAGACGAAGGAATTCAAGGAATATTTGGTGAATTTGAGTGAGTCGCCAGAGATAAAAAATTGTATGCAACAACAGCAATGCAGGATTTGAATGGGATATGTTGTGTAGTGCGAGAGCTGTCCTCCTGTTGCGGAGAGCTGTCATCCTGAGCGCGGCTCTTGCTTTTGCGCGAAGGATCTAATGGCGAGCTATGAGCTTTATTCATGAGATCCTTCGCGCAAAAGCAAGAGCCGCGCTCAGGATGACAGCACTCCGCACAGCATGACAGTTGATCCTGAGAGACCTGTTACAAAACATACCCAGAACCCTTAGCTGATGCGGGCTCGAAATTTGCATGAGCTGCAAATTTCGAGGTGATATTTCAGATTGGGAAGATACTCTCCGCATGCAGGATGGCAGCGCTTCACTGCAATGACGAAGCTTTCCCTCTTATTTCTTCCCCGGCTGAATAGTAATGGCAGCCTCATTTGCTGCTCTTTTAATGAAATGTTTGTAAAGCTGGAACTGATTATGATCCTTAGTGGAAACTTCCCTTACCTTTTTATTTGCATCATTTATGCTGAAAAGCTTATCGGCAAGTGGAAATTTCATGACATTATTTAAAAGGATATCCATGTTCGCAAGTGATAGATCGCTTTTGTTTTTAATTCTCATCTCATTTCTCGCAGCAACAAGAGAATTCATTAAGCTAACAAATTGCTCGAGCGAAGATTTACCATCTAATTTAGCATTATCATTTTTAAGATCGTTTCTTATTTTTTTTATCGCATCAACAAGCGTGCTAGAAAACATGGAATAATATAAGCCTTTGTCAACTTGCTTTGTAATTTGTGAAACAATTCGATCTATTCCTTCCTTGAGAAAATTTGTAGCTTTCTTAAATTCATTATTACAAGCTTCAGAGCTCACTTCACCTTCTGGCATTAAATCTGGATTATGAATAATCTCGAATTTTATCGGCAATATTTTGCGTGATTTATCATTAGTGTCGAGGAATTGTTTGTACGCAGGGATTGCCAATAACTTTTCAAATATTTCATTATTCCCAGTCTTTGATACATTACGTGTGATTTCGTGAAATAGTTCTTTGGCATATTTTTCCGATGATGAAAAAATTATCTTTTTATCTATCATATTTTGCAGTAATGCAGCTAATTCATCTTTATTTTCATATGAAAAATAATGAGCCTGCAGATATCTCGTATAGATGACTTGCAATGTTGCTGGATCATCACATGTTTTGACTAATAGATCCAGTAAGCCCTTATTCAATTTAATACGGGATTTGCCCGTCTCGCGAAATTTATTATCACCAGGATATTTTATGAAAGTGTATTGTTCGAAATTCAATAAAAATTTGACATGTTCAGGTTTGTTGTTCCATACAGCAAGCGTAAGTAGATTAATACCTTGTTTCTGAAAATCAAGTCTCGGTGATCTTTCGACTTGCTCACTTTCTTTCGCAACAGATCGATACATATCTTGATTGCCACCTCTGCCAAGATCAGTTTGACCAATAAATTTTTCAGCAGTATAAGTTCCTTTTGATACGGTATCCTGAGTCAGTTCCAATGCCATCTGCAAATCTTCAAGATGAAGATTGTTTTGCCCGAGATAAACTTTAACAACTGCAGGGTCTTTTTTAATATTTTCAATCTGGTCTTTTCTGGTTTCCATAATCGCCTCGTTTTAGTGAAATTTATCTAATTATTAATAACGTTTACTACTATTATAACTTAACTTTACATGCTGCCAATTTATGCTGTTATTCAACTGATTAAGCTACTAGCCAGACATCATTTTTAACGTATGGCTTATTGATTTGACAGATGTAATGCTCTGTAATGGCGCAGCCTTTATGCTAGCTGAAAAAAAGGTCTGCGCTATCAATTTTTTTATATCCAAAGGAAATGCATTGTAAATATTCGATTGTTTATCATTAGCCATGCCGCCAAAAAAAACCATAAATTTACTGTAAAAATTATATTTTTCCATAATTTCTTCCAGCCAGCCTGATGTCAGTTCTTTAATAAGCGGATCTTTGCATGATTCAAGAGCAACTTGCAGCGGCTTAATGTAATAAGTGATGTCGTTTCTTTTGCTGTCTTTGAGTATCATCAGATATAAAATATCTGGCATAAACTGTGCTTTACAGGATTTTATAAATAATTCCAGATGAAAATGGTTGAAGTTGGAGCTTACAGCATTTGTCAGATAATACAGTACAGCTTGTAAAATCGATAAATTCGGTAAATTTTTATTAATGAAATATGTGCTGGTGAAATTAATTTTTTTCAATAATTTAATCAGTAAATCACAATTTTGCTTACCATCATCAATCGCAGCTGCAAAAATCCTTTCATAATTTGAGTACATCTGGAGTGCATAAATTCCTTTGTCATCAATGATGTTTTTATATTTATTAATCACGCGCGATAAAGCTACATAATCATAAGGTAAATTAGTTTCATTTCTTAGCTTCTGGTTATAGCAGAAGTTTAATTGCTTGATCAGATATTTAATGAACTCGATATTAGTGCAAACATCCAGATCATCTATAAGTCTTTGCTGATTTTTGTTGTAAATGGCATAAATCATGGCATAAAAAATCGTATCGTTTTTAAATACAATCATATTTGCGGGAGATAAATTTTTTCTCACGGCAAGGTCAGTGAGTAATGTGATATTTTCCTTTTTTGACTTTAATACGAGCGCAATAAAGACTTCTTCATTAATAATAAAATCGTTACTTTCGAAAATCAGTTCCATGTCTTTTTTAGATAATTCAAAAAACTTATCCAGAATATAATCATATTCCTCACCTGATAAAATCAATGGAAGAAATCCGGATAGTTGTCTCAGGTTTTTTGTCTGTATACATTTGTCAAATAAATCGGGTAAGAATTTTTCATCCAGCATATAAAAACAAGGAATTAATCTTTGCAATCTTTCCGGAGAATGCTCAAGAATATAGTTGATCATGAGTTCGGCAGTTTCAATATCTTCTTTGGTTTTAAACGGTGCTTTTTCGTAAATTTCACCCCATATTTTTGTATCACGAATGGTAGGGAGGTGATCTGAAATAAAATCAACGAATTGCCGCACATCTGGCGCGACATTGTTGTTTTTCAGACAGGAATCAAAAAACCGTGATCTATAGAGAGTGTTTTCCATGATGGCTTGTAATGCTGCATAAAATTCACCATATGTTTCGATAGGTTTTTTGATATTTGTTGTGATGGATTTTTCAATCTGATAAAACAATTTGAGCAATAAAAATTTTGCAGTCATCAATATGGATTGATTGCTGGCATATCTATCAGCATCGAAAAGATAAGGTTCAATTACTCGAGATACTTCATCTTTATACGTGCGATTGTAGCCATCACAATAAAGTGTCAGGACAGCAAGAATTTTATCTACCCATTGGCGTTCAAGAGAAAGTCCATAATTAACAGGCTTTCTTGCTTTTTTAAAGGCAGCTTTATATTTTACTAATTTATCCTGATCAACAGGAATTAAATTACCTGATTCCATGAATTTCCTCATTTCGTGTCTGTATCTAATAGTTATAGACACGAATGTTAGCAAAATTCCCTGATTTCCTCAATAAACCCATTCCACCTTATCTGTCTGCAATGTTTCCTGAATATTTTTCAATAAGTTATCTGACGGCTTAATCATCAGATTTTTGCGCAAACGAATATCTGCCTGAATATTATTCTCCTGATAACGAATGACCACCGAACAATTGCCATCAGCATGTGCAGGAATCGCTTGTTGTAAATGATCGATATTCAGATTTTCAGAGGTTAAATAAATGCGTAATTGTTTGGCAAAACGTTCGCGTGCATGTTCGAGTGTATATAACTCACGTGCCAGCAATCGCGTGCTATTATTGAAATCATCAATACCAACATCGCCTTCAACAATCACCATTTGATCTTCATTCAGCAAGCTGCGATATTTTTGATAGGTTTCGCTAAAGCAAACTACTTCCAGTTGTGTGGTGCCATCATCCAGAGAAAATATTCCGATTCGATCACCACGTTTGGTTTGTCTGGCGCGAACATTGGTGATAATTCCCGCTACGCGTGCTGTTTTATGTGCACTGGGATTTAATTCAATCAGGCGACAAGTGGTGAAATTGGCAAGTTCATTCAAATGCTGACGCATGGGATGTCCGGTCAGATAAAATCCCAACGTTTCTTTTTCACCCTGTAATTGTGTTTCATCCAGCCAATTTGCCACATCGATATATTGTGGTTTTGTCGCGCTCGTATTCATGCCAAGCAAATCATGCTGACCATGTAATTCATCATGCGATTTTTGTTCTGCATGCTGCAAGGCTAATGGCAGTGTTGCCATTAATGTTGCGCGATGCATGCCAAGCGCATCAAAACAACCGGATTTGATTAATGCTTCCAGTGCGCGTCGATTAGTTTTACGCAGATCGACACGTTCACAAAAATCAAATAAATCCCTGAAGATGCCATCCTGTTTACGTGCAGCAATAATATTTTCAATGGCAGCTTCACCCACACCTTTTATTGCGCCTAATCCATACATGAGATTATTGGCATCAATAACATTGAAATAATATTCGCTTTTATTTATATCGGGTGGTGAAACATGTAATTTCATTGTTTCGCATTCTTCGAGAAGAATAATAATTTTTTCTGTGCGATCAAGATCCGACGATAATACGGCTGCCATAAATGCTGCGGGATAATGTGTTTTAAGCCACGCTGTTTGATAAGCAATTAATGCATAAGATGCGGAGTGAGATTTATTGAATCCATATCCGGCGAATTTTTCCATCAAGTCAAATATGTTATTCGCGAGATCATCACTGATATTATTTTCTTTTGCGCCACTACAAAATATTTCACGTTGCTTCGCCATTTCTTCGGGTTTTTTCTTGCCCATTGCGCGTCGCAGGATATCGGCTGATCCTAATGTATAACCAGCGAGCACTTGCGCGATTTGCATCACTTGTTCCTGATATAAAATCACACCATAAGTTGGGCGTAACACAGGCTCCAGTTTGGGATGTGGATAATGAACTTTGGCGCGTCCATGTTTGCGATTGATAAAATCATCGACCATGCCAGATTGCAGCGGGCCTGGACGAAATAATGCAACGAGTGCGATCAAATCTTCAAAACAATCGGGTTGCAGACGTTTGATAAGATCACGCATGCCGTGTGATTCAAGCTGGAAGACAGCAGTGGATTGGTAGGCTTTTAATAATTTGAATGTGGCTGAATCATCCAGTGGAATTAATCCAATATCGATGGGAGTTTCATTTTGTTGCGCGCGCACCTGATTAATATCACGCAATGCACGATCAATAATGGTTAGTGTTTTTAATCCGAGAAAGTCAAATTTGACTAAGCCAACCGATTCCACATCATCCTTGTCAAATTGTGTAACCGGATGAACAGCTTCTCCCGGTTCACAATAAAGTGGCACGAAATCAGTTAATTTTCCCGGCGCAATGACAATGCCACCTGCATGTTTACCAACATTTCGTGTAATGCCTTCGAGCTTTTTGGCAAGATCAATGAGCGTGCGAACTTCTTCTTCCTGTTCATAACGTTCGCGTAATAAAGGTTCCTGTTCTAGCGCTTTTTCCAGTGTGATGCCTAATTCAAATGGAATTAATTTCGCAATTTTGTCGACAAACCCATAACCCAATGCGAGTACTCGTCCGACGTCGCGCACGACGGCTTTTGCTGCCATCGTGCCATAAGTAATAATTTGCGAAACACTATCGTGACCATGTTTGTCCATGACATATTCAATGACGCGATCACGTCCTTCCATACAAAAATCTATATCAAAATCTGGCATGGAAACACGTTCGGGATTTAAAAATCGTTCGAACAATAATTCAAATGCGAGTGGATCCAGATCCGTAATTTTTAATGAATAAGCAACTAATGATCCCGGACCTGAACCTCTGCCAGGACCGACAGGAATGCCATTTTCTTTCGACCATTTAGTGAAATCTGCAACGATGAGAAAGTATCCTGCAAATCCCATTTCATTAATAACATCGAGTTCGCGTGCCAATCGTTCATCATAAGCATGACGTGAAATATTTTCGCCTTTTGTAGCAAAGCGTTGTTCGAGACCTTGCTTGGCCAGATCACACAGCCAGGTTTCTGATGTATAACCATCTGGCACAGGAAAATGTGGCAAACTGCTGATGCCTAATTTGAATGTGACGTTGCATCGTTTGGCAATTTCAACGGAATTGAGTAAAGCTTCTGGCATATCAGCAAATAATTTTTGCATTTCCTTTGTGCTACGCAAATACTGCTGATCGGTATAATGACGTGTACGATGGGGATCATTCAGCGTGACACCTTGTTGTATGCAAACTCTGGCTTCATGTGCATCAAAATCATCGCGTTCAAGAAAGCGTACATCGTTGGTAGCAACAATTGGCAAGCGATATTTTTCGGCGATTTTTACGATATTGCGAATATAATCATTTTCTCCTGATTTACCAACGCGACTGACTTCAAGATAAAATCGATTGGGAAATAATTGCTGCCAATAATGTGCTTGTGCAATCGCAGTTTCCTGATCATTCGCGAGTAATGCTTTACCGATATCGCCTTCCATGCCGCCTGAGAGTGCAATTAATCCTTCTGCATGTGCTACTAGCCAATTTTTTTCAATCAGGGGTTTATCTGTAGTTTGTCCTTCGAGATATGCTTTTGAAACGAGCTTTAAAAGATTTTTGTAACCTGCATTATTTTGACAAAGTAAAGTGAGGCGAAAACAATCACTTTTTTTCTCGTCACTGGCTATCCATACATCTGCTCCAATAATGGGTTTGATTCTGGTGCTGAATGCTTCCTGATAAAATTTGACCGTGGCATAAAGATTACTAATATCTGTGATGGCAACAGCGAACATGCCAAATGCTGCGGTTTTTTCCATCAAGGCAGTGAGTGTGACGATGCCATCATGCAATGAATATTCCGTATGGATACGCAGGTGGACAAAATCTGGATTCATGTTTTTTTCATTCCGTTTTTTAGTTGCTATACCTTAACAGTCATGAAAGTTTTTTTCGAGTCTGGAAATATGTTATAACTGTCGGATCAAATGGAACCATGGATGGAGACTATATGAGAGGGATGATTCTTGTTCTGCTTGGCTGTGTCGGTCTGTTAATGGCAGGATGTCACGCTCTCGATGGTAAGTGTGATTACATTCCGCCGAATGTCTGTGGATGTAGTAATGATCCGTTTGATCCTTCCTATTACAACTGCAATTGCAAAGGCTATATGAAGACTGAAAATACACGTAATCGCGTGGACTGCGGGTCGTGTAAATGCCTGAATGATACTTGCTCAAATTGCTGGTCGTGCGGGATGATGCATGATTTTCATGATCAATGATTTAATTAATTCAAACAAAAGCTGAGGAAAGAGCGTCTGCTGGTGGCGAAGGCATCTGCGGCAGGTTTTGTTTTTTGCAATGGCTCGTCGGCCTCCGGCCTCCTGCGCTTTATTTGCAAAAAACACAAACCTGCCACAGATGCCTTTCGCCACCAGCTAGCCGCTCTTTCCTAGTCCGCTGTCTGCTTATCTCATCTTTGATCTTTTTCTTTTCTTTTGCTTTTTTCTGGCTAATGAGATTTTTAATTAAAAAATTGGGTAAAAAAACATATCCAGAAGGAGAAGCGGGCCTGGAGTTTATTGCAAGCTGGTATCGGGGAGATGCGTCCGGGACAGTATTTTCGCAAATAAAGCGCAGGAGGCCGGAGGCCGACGAGCCATTGCGAAAATGCTGTCCCGGATGCGTCTCCCCGATATCAGCGGCAATAAACTCCTGCTCTATTCTTCAAATTGCTCTTCAACCTGACAAAGTTCTCATCTGATCGATATTTATGTATGATTACGACTTTTCCAGAACTAGGCCGGATACATGAATATCAACTTTCTCGATTTTGAGCAGCCAATAGCCGAGCTCGAAGCCAAGATTCAGGAACTGCGTATGGTGGGTTCTGATGCGGATATCAACTTGAGCGAGGAAATCGCACGGCTCGAGAAAAAGTGCAATCTTTTGATCAAGGATACCTTTTCCAGATTAACTCCCTGGCAGGTCACGCAGCTTGCCCGGCATCCCTTGCGCCCGCATAGTCAGGACTATATCAGCCGTATTTTCACTGAATTCGACGAATTATCAGGCGATAGAATGCTGTCCGACGGTCCTTCTATCGTCGCAGGTATCGCAAGGCTGGATGGTATTCCCGTCATGGTCATTGGCCATGAAAAAGGCCGCAAAACCCAGGAAAAAATTGAACGTAATTTCGGCATGCCTAACCCCGAAGATTACCGCAAGGCCATGCGCTTGATGCAAATGGCCGAACGCTTCAAGTTACCTATCATCACTTTCGTGGATACACCAGGCGCCTATCCCGGCATTGGTGCAGAAGAACGCAACCAGAGTGAAGCAATCGCACGCAATTTATTTGTCCTGTCCCGACTTAAAACGCCTATTATCTGTACAGTGATTGGCGAGGGTGGTTCGGGCGGTGCGTTGGCGATTGGGGTGGGTGATCGCGTATTTATGCTGCAATATTCCATTTATTCCGTGATATCACCAGAAGGTTGTGCCTCCATTCTCTGGAAGAGTGCTGAAAAAGCATCTGAAGCTGCAGCAGCCATGAATCTTACTGCCGATCGTATTTTACAATTGGGATTAGTCGATGGTGTGATTCCAGAACCATTGGGTGGCGCACATAGACATTACGATGTCATGGCACAATCCATCAAACAGGAATTAGTGAATCAATTGCGTGAATTGCAGACTTTACCAATAAATATCCTGCTGGAACAACGTTATCGTCGCCTCATGTCATTTGGATTACAGGAATGAATCTGCTAACTGCCTTCCAGCAATTTTGCAGCCGAATTGATTTTGCCAGAACCATCTGGATTGCATATAGCGGTGGGCTCGATTCGCATGTCCTGCTTTTTCTTTGCCATCAGCTGAATACACAAAAATCATTTAAATTTCGCGTGATTCACGTGAATCACAATATCAGTCCGCACGCAGCATCATGGGCGAAGCATTGTCGTGAAATGTGCGAACAATATGCGATGGATTATATTGAACGTGACGTGCATTTGAATTATCAGCAAGGTGAAAGTCCCGAAGAAGCAGCTCGCGATGCGCGCTATTCGATTTTTGCTGAATATCTTGATCAGGATGATCTTTTGCTGACAGCACATCATCAGGATGATCAGGCTGAAACAGTATTATTGCAATTGATGCGCGGCGCAGGCCCAAAAGGTTTGTCCGCGATGCCAGTCATCAAACCATTTGCAAAAGGTTTTCACGTACGACCCTTACTGGATTTTCCACGCACAGAACTTTTGCAATATGCACAGGAAAATCATTTGCAATGGATTGAGGATGAGTCCAATCAGGATACTGCCTTGTCGCGTAATTTTATCCGTCACGAAGTCTTGCCTTTATTGCAATCACGCTGGCCAAAAGTATCGGCATCATTATCGCGTAGTGCATTGCATTGCGCAGAAAACCAATCCTTGCTCGAAGATTATTTACAGGATGATTACCAACAAGTGATCGGTTCACGCACGAATACTTTATCTGTCAGTAAACTTTTGTCATTTGATGTGGCAAAACAACGCTTGTTATTGCGTGCATGGATATATCAAATGAATTGTCCATTGCCGGATACAAAAAAAATGCAAAGCATTCAGCAGAATGTTTTATCTGCTGCCTGGGATAAATTACCACTGGTGCAATGGGGAGATGTGCGTTTGCGTCGTCATCGCGATGATCTGTATTTGCTTTCCGCGATCAGGGAGCCAGATGTTAATCAGACGTTTGAATGGAATATGGATCAATCACTGGTGTTGCCGCATGGCATATTAAAAACATCACTGGTGCAGGGTAGAGGATTGCGACTGGATAAAAATCTGGTCTCAGTGCGTTTTCGACAAGGTGGGGAAGTGGTGGATTTGCCAGCGCGTGGTCGACATACACTGAAAAATCTTTTTCAGGAATGGAATATTCTGCCGTGGGAACGCGATCATTTACCGCTTATTTTTATGGAAGAGAAATTAATCGCAATCGCCGGCTGGTATGTGCATGAGGATTTTATAGCGACAGAAAATGAGATGGGACGCGAGATTATTTTTGAAAGGGA